>BNJU01004257.1_pt1 | contig 98133 bp, 94 predicted proteins | sample 8539281 | NCBI WGS metagenome assembly BNJU01 (sample SAMD00202456, study PRJDB9452) | human saliva metagenome | isolation source: human saliva | place: Japan | reverse complement strand
TCGGCAAGGCGGAAGCGGCCAGAGACTATATAAGTCTCTGGCCGCTTCTATCGTGTGTTATGGCGGTGTCCTGCTCTCCACAACCCATCGGTTGCAGTACCATCGGCGCTGCCGAGCTTAGCTTCAGGTTCGGAATGTTGCTGGGCGTTTCCCCGGTGCTGTGACCACCACAAGATTATTCGTTCAACACCATCCCCCGCCCCGTGTTTTGGGTGGGGGGTGTGGGTTGATCGTGGTTTGTATAGTGGTTGCGGCTGTTTTGCTTCGCTGTTGTTTTGTCACCCGAACGGTTTGTTTGGGTGTTGTTTAGTGTTGGCCCATTAGTACCAGTCGGCTCACGAGCACCTTGCGGTGCTTCCACCTCTGGCCTATCTACCCGCTAGTCTGGCGGGGGCCTCTCACCCCACGAAGGGGGCGTGGAAACCTCATCTTGAAGCAGGCTTCCCGCTTAGATGCTTTCAGCGGTTATCCCTTCCGAACGTAGCTAACCAGCCATGCACCTGGCGGTACAACTGGCACACCAGAGGTTCGTCCATCCCGGTCCTCTCGTACTGGGGACGGCCCTTCTCAAATTTCCTGCGCGCACAGAGGATAGGGACCGAACTGTCTCACGACGTTCTGAACCCAGCTCGCGTACCGCTTTTAATGGGCGAACAGCCCAACCCCTTGGGACCAACTCCAGCCCCAGGATGCGACGAGCCGACATCGAGGTGCCAAAACCATGCCGTCGATATGGACTCTTGGGCAAGATCAGCCTGTTATCCCCAGGGTACCTTTTTATCCGTTGAGCGACCACGCACCCACGTGCCATGGCCGGATCACTAGTTCCTGCTTTCGCACCTGCTCGACCCGTCGGTCTCACAGTCAAGCTCCCTTGTACACTTGCACTCGCCACCTGATTACCAACCAGGCTGAGGGAACCTTTGAGCGCCTCCGTTACATTTTAGGAGGCAACCGCCCCAGTTAAACTACCCACCAGGCACTGTCCCCAACCCGGATCACGGGCCAAGGTTGAGGTGACCGCTTGAACCAGAATGGTATTTCAACGACGACTCCACCACCGCTGGCGCGGCAGCTTCACAGTCTCCCACCTATCCTACACAAGTCCAAGCGAACACCAATACCAAGCTATAGTAAAGGTCCCGGGGTCTTTCCGTCCTTCTGCGCGAAACGAGCATCTTTACTCGTACTGCAATTTCACCGAGTTCACGGTTGAGACAGCGGAGAAGTCGTTACGCCATTCGTGCAGGTCGGAACTTACCCGACAAGGAATTTCGCTACCTTAGGATGGTTATAGTTACCACCGCCGTTTACTGGGGCTTAAATTCACCGCTTCACACCCCGGGGGGTGTTGACAGTTCCTCTTAACCTTCCAGCACCGGGCAGGCGTCAGTGCGTATACATCGCCTTACGGCTTCGCACGCACCTGTGTTTTTGATAAACAGTCGCTTCTCCCTATTCTCTGCGACCCCCCAACCCCACCAGCGCGCATGGCGCGGGGAAGTCAAGGGGTCCTCCTTATCCCGAAGTTACGGAGGAATTTTGCCGAGTTCCTTAACCATGATTCACTCGAACGCCTCGGTATACTCTACCTGACCACCTGAGTCGGTTTAGGGTACGGGCGCGTCATGCCCTCACGTCGAGGCTTTTCTTGGCAGCATAGGATCACCACAAGACAACACAACCGTGTCACCCTCATCAGTTCTCACCCATCATGCCCCCCGGATTTACCTGAGGGACGGGCCACAACCTTAAATACGCACAACCATCGGCGCACTGCAGCTACCTGTCTGCGTCACCCCTGTTAACACGCTTGCCTACAATCACCGGGACCCCAAGACCCACACACACCCAAACCCGAAGGCCCAGCAGGCGGTGAGCAAATTGGTTAGCACAATGACTTCAGCATGGGCGGTCACAACGCGGTACCAGAATATCAACTGGTTGTCCATCGACTACGCCTGTCGGCCTCGCCTTAGGACCCGACTAACCCAGGGCGGATAAACCTAGCCCTGGAACCCTTAGTCAATCGGCGCTGCGGATTCTCACCGCAGATTCGTTACTCATGCCTGCATTCTCACTCCCACACAATCCACCAGAAGTCACCTCCAGGCTTCACCTCGTGCAGGACGCTCCCCTACCCAACAACACACCAGCACTCCAGTTCCTGGCGCCAGCACAATCGCGTTGTTGCCACAGCTTCGGCGGTACGCTGAGCCCCGCTACATTGTCGGCGCAGAACCACTTGACCAGTGAGCTGTACGCACTCTTTCAAGGATGGCTGCTTCTAAGCCAACCTCCTGGTTGTCACCGCGACTCCACATCCTTTCCCACTAGCGTACGCTTAGGGGCCTTAGCTGATGATCTGGGCTGTTTCCCTCTCGACTACGAAGCTTATCCCCCAGCAGTCTCACTGCCACGCTACACCTAATGGCATTCGGAGTTTGGCTGACGTCAGTAACCCACAGGGCCCATCAGCCATCCAGTAGCTCTACCTCCACCAGGGACCACGCAACGCTGCACCTAAATGCATTTCGGGGAGAACCAGCTATCACGGAGTTTGATTGGCCTTTCACCCCTACCACAGTTCATCCCCCAGGTTTTTCAACCCTGGTGGGTTCGGTCCTCCACACAGTCTTACCTCTGCTTCAACCTGACCATGGGTAGATCACCCCGCTTCGGGTCTAGAACACGCGACAAACGCCATCTTTCAGACTCGCTTTCGCTACGCATACCCCACACGGGTTAAGCACGCCACGTATCACTAACTCGCAGGCTCATTCTTCAAAAGGCACGCCATCACCCCACAAGGCTCTGACGGCTTACAGGCACACGGTTTCAGGTACTATTTCACTCCCCTCCCGGGGTACTTTTCACCATTCCCTCACGGTACTATGCACTATCGGTCATCAAGTAGTATTTAGGCTTACCAAGTGGTCTTGGCAGATTCACACAGATTTCACGAGTCCCGCACTACTCGGGCACCACATCCACACCACACAACACCAGTCCACCTACACGACTCTCACGCTCTACGGTCAGCCATCCCAAACTGTTCGACTCCCAGCATCATACAGCGCGACCCCCCGGCAGAAGGATCCAACATGGCCCCACAACACCAAACACGCAACGGCCGCCGCCTCTACACGCATCTGGTTTTAGCCTCCTCCGCTTTCGCTCGCCACTACTCACGGAATATCTTCTCCTACGGGTACTGAGATGTTTCACTTCCCCGCGTTCCCCCCACCACCCTATACACGTTCAGATGATGGTAACCCAGCACAACCCAGGTTAGGTTCCCCCATTCGGACACCCTCGGATAATAACGCTCGCTCGCCAGCTCCCCGAGGCATATCGCAGGCCGCAACGTCCTTCATCAGCTCTTGATGCCAAGGCATCCACCGAATGCCCAACAAAACTAAACAAAACACAAAAAACAGTACAGAACAAATATGCTCGCAACCACTATACAAATCACAAACAACCCACCACACACAACCCACACCCAAAAGAAAAAACCCTTCAAGCTGGCTGCGCAGGCAACCACCACCACACGGGCAGCGGACGCTCACACGGTGTTGAACGTGAACCCGACAGTGTGCTTGAAAGCCCCCCACCACCAAACAGCAGCAGAGAAACGTTTTATGCCCAACCCAAAACGCACCCACACCCACCACCCACCATGGGCAGTAAACACATGCAGGCACAAGAAAACAACCAACACAACCCAACAGGCCACGCTGCTTGTCCCCCACAAAACCGGGCTCCCTAGAAAGGAGGTGATCCAGCCGCACCTTCCGGTACGGCTACCTTGTTACGACTTCGTCCCAATCGCCAATCCCACCTTCGACCACTCCCCCCACAAACGTGGTTAGGCCATGGGCTTCGGGTGTTACCAACTTTCGTGACGTGACGGGCGGTGTGTACAAGGCCCGAGAACGTATTCACCGCAGCGTTGCTGATCTGCGATTACTAGCGACTCCACCTTCATGGGGTCGAGTTGCAGACCCCAATCCGAACTGAGACTGGCTTTAAGGGATTCGCTCCACCTCACGATATCGCAACCCTCTGTACCAACCATTGTAGCATGCGTGAAGCCCAAGACATAAGGGGCATGATGATTTGACGTCATCCCCACCTTCCTCCGAGTTAACCCCGGCAGTCCCCCACGAGTCCCCACCATCACGTGCTGGCAACATAGGGGCAAGGGTTGCGCTCGTTGCGGGACTTAACCCAACATCTCACGACACGAGCTGACGACAACCATGCACCACCTGCACGACCAACTAAATGCCACCACATCTCTGCAGTGCCGCCGTGCATGTCAAGCCTTGGTAAGGTTCTTCGCGTTGCATCGAATTAATCCGCATGCTCCGCCGCTTGTGCGGGCCCCGTCAATTCCTTTGAGTTTTAGCCTTGCGGCCGTACTCTCCCAGGCAGGGGCACTTAAAGCGTTAGCTACGGCGCAGAAACCACGGGTGGCCCCACACCTAGTGCCCAACGTTTACAGCGTGGACTACCAGGGGTATCTAATCCTGTTCGCTCCCCACGCTTTCGCTCCTCAGCGTCAGTAACGGCCCAGAGACCCGCCTTCGCCACCGGTGTTCTTCCTGATATCTGCGCATTCCACCGCTACACCAGGGTTCCAGTCTCCCCTACCGCACTCAAGTCAGCCCGTACCCACCGCACGCCCCAGTTAAGCCAGAGGATTTCACGGCAGACGCGACCAACCGCCTACAAGCCCTTTACGCCCAATAATTCCGGACAACGCTCGCGCCCTACGTATTACCGCGGCTGCTGGCACGTAGTTAGTAAGCGCTTCTTTACCCACTACCCTCACCACAACCCAAAGCTGCGGCTTGACCATGAGCGAAAGAGGTTTACAACCCGAAGGCCTCCATCCCTCACGCGGCGTCGCTGCATCAGGCTTTCGCCCATTGTGCAATATTCCCCACTGCTGCCTCCGTAGGAGTCTGGGCCGTATCTCAGTCCCAATGTGACCGGTCACCCTCTCAGGTGAGCTACCCGTCAAAAGCCTTGGTAGGCCATCACCCCACCAACAAGCTGATAGGCCGCGAGCCCATCCCCCACCAGAAAAAACCTTTCCACCAACCCCCATGCGAAGGCAAGTGAATATCCAGTATTAGCACCCGTTTCCGGGCGTTATCCCAAAGAAGGGGGCAGGTTACTCACGTGTTACTCACCCGTTCGCCACTCATCCACCCAGCAAGCTGGGCTTCAGCGTTCGACTTGCATGTGTTAAGCACGCCGCCAGCGTTCGTCCTGAGCCAGGATCAAACTCTCCGAACAAAAACAAAAACGTTAAAGCCCAGAAAAACCAACCAAACAAAACGCTCAGTCAGCAATCCCAACCAAAAACACTCAAAAACAAAAAACAGGCATAAAACAAAAACAAACAAACACACTATCGAGTTCACAAACAACACCCACACATTCAAACGCACGCAGAAAATCTGTGCGATCTCGAAAGGTGTTTCGCGCCAAGTTCCCACGACCAAGCTTCTCGCTTCGTTCGCTGCCGTTCGGCGCAACAAGAAGAACTTTACGCACTTGCCCGCCGATCGTCAAATCGAGGCTTTTTGACCCCCTCGACACGCACTTCCGCAGGATTCCGCGGTTTTCGGCAAGATTCAGCGCCACATCAGGCCATTTCTCCACAATTTTCATGCCCCAGAACACAGAATGTCACACAAAGTGTGTGCCACGACGCGCTTCAAACCGCTCGTCGCACACCTCTGACCTGGCGCTATAGCAGGACTATCACATTTTTTGCCCAAAACTTTACCGCCCGTTGACCTTGAGGCTATACTCGCCTCATCCAAGCGGCCTCGCCGCCTCCGACAATGCAAGGAACAACGATGAACGGACTCCTGCCCCCGGACTTTGATCTCGCCGGGACCCTGGATACGATTTCAGGCTTCATGTATACGTACCTGCTCGTCGCGCTTCTGATCGCGGTTGGCCTCTTCTTCTTCCTCTTCACTCGCGCGCTTCCGCTGCGCATGTTTATCGAAGCGCTCCGCGTCGTCGCGGAGCCCCGAAGAAGGAAGGCGGCGTGTCCTCCTTCCGCGCGCTGATGGTTTCCACGGCCTCGCGCGTCGGCGTCGGTAACATCGCGGGCGTCGCCACCGCCGTGACTCTCGGCGGTGCCGGCTCTGTTTTCTGGATGTGGGTCATTGCCACGCTCGGCGGCGCCTCGGCCTTCATCGAGTCGACGCTCGCGCAGATCTACAAGAAGCGGGGCCCCCACCACTCCTACGGTGGCCCGGCCTACTACATCCAGACTGCTTTGAAGGCGAGCTGGCTTGCCTACCTCTTCGCAATCGTCTTAATTCTGACCTACATGGGTGGCTTCAACTTGCTGGCCTCCTACAACGTGGCTGACACCTTCATGCACTACAGCTGGGCGAATGCCTGGACGCCGTGGATCGTCGGCGCGATCCTCGCGGTCCTCATGGCCGCGTCGATTCTGGGCGGCACTCGCCGCCTCACCGACGTGACGGGCTACATGGTCCCGATCATGGCGATTATCTACCTGGGTGTGGGCGCGGTCGTCATCGCCGTCAACTACCAGAACATTCCCGCGATGTTCTCCGCGATTTTCCACGGCGCCTTCGACTTCGACGCCATCTTCGGCGGTTTCGCGGGATCGGCCATGATGTACGGCATCAAGCGTGGCCTCTACTCGAACGAGGCCGGTGTCGGTTCGGCTCCCTAACGCTGCGGCCTCCGCGTCGGTGTCTCACCCGCCAAGCAGGGGCCTCGTCAGATGCTCTCCGTCTTTATCGACACGATGATCATCTGTACCTTCACCGCGTTTGTCGTCCTGTCCTCGGGCGTCGGCTCTGACAACGGCGTGACGGGTGCTCCCCTCGTCAAGGACGCGATGGCCACCGTTCTGGGTCAGCCGGTCGCGCAGGTCTTCGTCTCGGTTGCACTGTTCCTCTTCGCGTTTACCACGCTGGTCGCAACCTTCTACTACGCCGAGGTCAACTTCCGCTTCCTGCTGGGCAAGATCGAGATCAAGCACTGGATGCTCACCGTTTTCCGCCTCGCGGCCGCTGCCCTGGTGTTCTGCGGCGCGCTCCTGAAGTTTGAGGTCGCGTGGAACCTGGGCGACATCCTGATGGGCCTCATGGCGCTCATCAACCTGCCCGTCATCGTGTTCCTCGGCAAGATCGCCGTCGACTGCGCCGACGACTACACCGCTCAGCGTAAGGCGGGCCTCGACCCGAAGTTCCGGGCCTCCTCGATTGGCCTGAACCCCGCAGAGTTGGACTACTGGCAGGATGACGCTCCGGCCTCCGCCAAGGACGCCGCCGAGAAGGCGACCGTCTAAGCGAGCACTGCTCCACACGCTGTGCCCCGGCCTCGTCACAATCGACGAGGCCGGGTAACTGCTGCGCGCAGCCGACCAGAGTGCACCACCCACCCGGGGGGCCCGGAGGGGCCCACGCCCGGGCACCAGACGTGTCCGAGCTCGGGCCTATACGAGGGGCTCTACGCCGGCGCGTGAGCGAAGCGCGTTCGGATTTGCACTACCCCGGTGTGCCCGCACGCGGACAGGGCGCGAGCCACCGCGTCGGCGGCCCAGCCCAGCATCTCAGGGCCCCCGTGTGGGGCACGCAGAGTGGCGGCGGCCCCGAAGGCGAACGCAGAGGACGACTCCACGGCGAGCCCCATCTGCACGGCCGATGCCAAGGCCTCGGTAAAGCCCGAGGGGGACAGGGCCTGTCCCTTGTAGCGCGGGCGCGCCTCGAGGTGAATGAGCGGACCAGGGGCAACCAGGGACAAATCCAGCGAGCCGATCAGCAGGCTGCCGTCTTCCCACGGTTTGTTTGCGGTGGAGCGGGCGTAGTCCGGGGGCAGGTCGAGCTCGAAGACGCACTCGTCGACGCGCACCCGCGCGACGAGCTCGAGGGTGGCAACGGAAGCGATCACAGAGGCCACGAAGTGGATGTGCCTGCCCACGTCACCGAGCCACGTGTCGACGATCGCGTGGCACATCGCCGAGGGTGGCGGCCGCCGGGGAGGGCTGCCCTGCCGCGCGGGACTCCCCCGGCCCGTCCGCTCCCTCACGCCGGGGTGGCGCGTGGACGTCGCCCACGAAAAAGTCGAAAGCGTAGAGCCCATGATGGGTGCGATCGTCGTCGAAGTCGGCGAATCCCAGCCCCGTGCCAATGAGCACGGACAGGAAGGCATCGTAGAGGCACTCGCTGTCCTGCGCAAAGAGGTCCGCCGCGTGCGGCGTGCGCGGGTCCAGCTGGCCGACCAGCCACGCCTGCAGCGCCACGTAACCCTCGTCTGTCGTGCGACCGTCACATCTCACGGTACCCTCCCCGTTCCGCCGAGCATATGGGTTTGACACCACTATGACAGAAACGAGGGCGCGCGGGGACCACTTCCGCGGGCAAGTCCGAGTACCAGCGAGACCGCGCGGCGGCGGCCCAGGCCGCAGAGGGACGTCGTCTTCCCCCAACCAGGGCAAACGAGAGCGACGCGCACAAGGGGGCCCCGGCCTCGTCCCAGGAACATGAACGAGGCCGGGGCCCTATCGCTCGAGCGTGCGCTTACTCCGTGGCGAGCAGCGCTTCCTCGGACTCCTTGGTCCACAGGCCGTCCGTCATGGCGGCCGCGACCTGCGGGAACTTCTCGGCCAGCTCGCTCAGCGGCGTGAGGCCAAGGTCGTGCAGGGAGGGGAAGACCATGATCTTGCCGCCCGAGGTGCGGTTGATGACCGAGTTGATGGCGTCGCCGAAGCCCGCCATGCCGGTGATCGCCCACAGGGAGATCGTGGTGTCGATAATGCCAGCCTCGATCTTGCGCAGAACCGTGCGCATGTCGGACACGTCCGAACCGGAGGTTCCCAGCATGAAGATCTGGCGCTCGATGATGCCCTGCAGGTCGAAATCGCCGAACGTGCCGGCCGGGATGCCAGCAAACGCGTTGAGGATGCCGCCCTGAGCCAGGAGGTCAACGGCCTGGGAGACCAGCGCGGGAACGGGCACGAGGCACGTCGCGTAGGTGTAGCCGTGCTCGAGGGGCGTCGAGGCGGTGTTGATGATGTCGAGGGGCACGCCGTTCTTCTCGGCGGTCGGGCCGACGACGGCCGCGAGGTTCGCCAGGCGCTCGTCCGACAGGTCGGTGCCGACCACGGAGATGCCGGGGACACCCGAGGTGACGGCGCGCATCGTGTGCATGACGCCCATCGGGCCGGCGGCGCCGACGAAGACGCAACGGTCGTTCTCGCGCAGGTCGCCGTTGGCGGGAATCCAGGCGTAGCCCTCGCGCGGGTCCGAGCCGGTCGTGCCGCAGAAGCGAATGAAGTCGTAGTGGACGCGGCCGATGTCCCAGGGAGACCTTGCGCGAGATCGTCTCGCCGCCCAGGACGACACACATGGTGCCGCGGGTGCCGATCAGGAGCGCGGCCTTCTCGATCGCGTCGGCGTCAGCACCGAAGAACACGATGTCGTCGAACTCGCCCTCGACGCCCTCGATGGCGTCGGCGGCAACGCGCACGACCTCGGCGGGCTTGTGCTCGGCGATCAGCGCATCGATGTCGCCCTCGCCAACGACGAGCAGGCGTCCACCGTCAGCAACGTGGTTGCGCTCTGCCCACGCGTAGGAGCCCTCAACGGTCGCCCACGGCTCGATGAGGCCGACGGCTGCGGCCGAGGGGCCCTCCGACACGTGGATGAGGTACTCTTCGCCGTCCGGGGACACGACACAGCGCTCGTCGACGACGACGTACTCTTCGAGGGCACCGTCAAAGTTGTAGCCGAAGGCGCCGTTCGACTTGGCGGTACGCAGGTGCTTCCAGTCGGCCTGAACCAGCAGACGGTCGCCCACCTTGTAGTGCGTGATCTTCTCGCCGACCTGCACACGACGCGCACCACGGGCTCGTGGCCGGGCGTCACTGCTTCCCCGTTCGGGTGGTAGGACGGGATGTCCTTGAGGGCATCCAGGTCGATGCCGCCGACCACGTCGGACTTGCGCGGGTGGCCATCGAACTGGTGGAGCAGCTTCGTATCGGAGAAGCAGATGCCGCAGGCTTCAACCTCGAGCAAGATCTGCGTCGGGCCAACGGGGTCAACGGGCTTCGCCGGGTTAAGGACGAACTCCTCCTTGCCGACGATCTGAATCGCGTACTGGGTGGAGGGAATCTGGGTCATGACTGACTCCTTGACTAAAAACGACTGGACGTGAGATGAAGGGGGACGAGGCCGGGGCACCCGTGGAGGGGACCGTGACCACCCTGGGGCCCCGGCCTCGAGACGGTGTCAGGAGAGCATGACCTGGCCGCCCGTGACGGGCACGGCCTGGCCGGTCTCGTATTCCTGCTCGACGATGTAGAAGATTGCGCGCAGGACGTCGATGCCCTGGGCGCCGCGGCGCATGGGGACCTTGGCCTCGTAGAACTCCTTGACGTCGGCGACCGTCTTGGCGCCGGGGACCTTGCCGGAGTTCAGGTACTGGACGAACAGGCCGCGGTCCGGGTCGGACCACAGCGGGCCGTCGTAGAAGTTGCCGGGGCAGATCGCGTTGACCTTGACGCCGTGAGCGACCATCTCGAGGGCGAAGGACTGGACCAGGCCGATGCCGCCGAACTTCGAGCCCGCGTAGGCGGCGTTCTTGTTCGAGCCAACGAGGCCGGACTTGGAGTTGATCTGGATGATGTCGGTGAGCCACTCGGGTGCGGTGGAGTGCTGGCGGGCCAGGAGCTGTCCCAGGTGCTTGGTGACCAGGAAGAAGGCCACGTAGTTGATGTCGGTGGACAGGCGGAACGCGGCGGCGTCCTGCTCGAGGACGGAGCCGGCGCGCACGATGCCCGCGTTGGAGACGACCAGGTCGAGGCCGCCGGTGACGCGCTCGATCTCAGTGGCCATCGCGGCCACGGAGTCCTCGTCGGCGACGTTGACGGTGATCGGGTGGGCGACGCCTTCGCCGCCGAGCTCGGCCGCCTTAGCGGCCGCGCCCTCACCGTTCAGGTCGGCGACGTAGACGAAGCATCCGGCGTCCACCAGGCCGCGCGCGATCTCCGCGCCGAATCCCCTGGGCGCCGCCCGTGACGAGGGCGACGCGGCCGTTGATGGCGCGCTCGCCCGTGGCAGTGGCGCGGACCTCGTAGGTCTCCTCGCCGGCGCGCACGACGACGGGAAGCTCCGTCTCCTTCATGGAGCAGGGGCACACCTCGGTGAGCGGGCCGTCGAAGGTGACGGTCGGCTCGGCCGAGCTGGGGGCCACGATGACGGGGCGGCGCAGCGCCTTGAGGAAGAGCCCGCGTACCTCGGGGGCGTTACTCATGATGTCTCTCTTTCTTGACGGTGATCGTCAGTTAATCGATGTGGCTCGGGCGGCGACCGCGGCGGCGTCTTCGCCGTCGGCGATCGCGCGTCCCAGGGGCGCGTACTGGCTGATGCGCTCGGCGAGGGCCTCGGGGGTCAGGCGACCCGTGCGCCCCAGCAGGTGCAGGGAGGGGTCCACGGAGGACAGGGCCTCGTGCGCGACGAGGGCCCACGTGGCCTCGTTGAGGTCCGCGAACTCGGGGCGACGCAGCTCCTCGCAGGTGAAGCGCTGGCGGGGCTGGTTGATGTCCCACGCCCGAGATTTCGAGCATGCCGTGGGCGGCCGCGAGCGCGTGGATGCGCGCCAGCTGCTCGGGCGTGTTGCGCGGGGGCATGTAGGTGACGGCGCGCAGGCCGATGGCCTCCATGTGTTCGAAGAGCTCGTCGAGGAAGTCGTCCTCGAACTTTTCGGCCTTCTTGTCCCCCGTCGGGGAGGCGGACACGTCGCCCAGGTAGGCGTAGGTGGCAATCGCGCCGACCGAGTCGGCGAACTCCACGACCTCGGCCGCGCTGGGCAGCTCGTCGGTGGGCTGGATGTAGATGCGGTCCAGGTAGTTGGCCTTGAGGACACCCAGCAGGTCGTACATGAGGTGGGGGTTGTCAGCGTCGGACAGGACGGCGGCCAGGGACGGAGGGATCTCGACGCCCATCTGCGCCAGTCCCTCGGTCAGGGCGGGACCGCGCCCAAATCCGCGGATGAGAGCCGAGGCCATGGCGGCCAGCAGGTGACGCTCGGTAATCCCGCCGCCGTTTTCGTACTGCGAGATGCCGACCATGTCAGCCTGCGGGTCAAAGGGCTCCAGGCCCAGGTCAGTGAGGATCGTGTTGGCGCGCTCGGCCATGGCCAGGGTGCGCTCAAGGCGGGCGGCGCGCTTGGGGGCCAGCCAGGCCGCGACCTTCTCGCGCGCCGAGGCGGGCACGCCCTGCACCGTCATGTAGGCGACGCCCTCGGAATCGGGGTTGTTGAGCTTGCGCTGCGCGAGCGGCGTTCCCTCGCCGAAGCGGGCGCGGATCTCGAAGCCGGTGACGGAACCCATTCCCAGGATGGAGGTGGCCTCGCTCATCTCAGCGGCAGCACCGATCGAGTCGTGGTCGACGGAGCCGACGACGCGCAGGCCAGCCCGGCGCGCAAGCAGGGCCGCGTGGGTGGGCGTGTAGGGGCTGAACGAGAAGCAGGTGTGAATGTGGTTGTTCGACTCGGGCACCCATTCGGGAAACTGCTCGGTGGCGGCGACGACGCGCAGCGCGTCGATGCGCTGGGCCGGGGTGGCTGCCGGGTCGTTGGTGATGTCCATGGGTTCTGCCATCTCTTCGTTGGGTGGAGAAGTGAAAGGGGATGTTGAGGGGGACGCGAGGCCGGGGCACAGGTGAGGAGGAGATTGCCCCGGCCTCGCGCGGCTCGCACCAGGGAATGCGAGCCTCGGATGGGGGCGGGCTGGAAAGGGGGAACGGCCCGCCCCCAGTGCTTTACAGACCCGCGCGGTTCAGGCGAGCGATCTCGGCCTCGGTCGCGTGCTTCGTAGTGGGCACGTGGCCGGGCAGCGGGAGGATGCGCTCATGAATCGCGTCGAGGATCCAGGAGACCTGCGGGAAGAAGAACGACTCCATCTCGGGTCCGGGCGTGATGCCGTTGCGCGAGGCGACGACGGCGATCGGCGCGTCGAGCGCGTCGAAGGCCAGGGTCTGCACGTTGGCGGCGACCGTGTTGAGGAAGGAGCCACGCTCGACCGCGTCCGAGGTCAGGACGAGGCGACCGGTCTTCTTCACAGACGCGATGAGCTTGTCGTAGTTGAGCGGTGCGACGAAGCGCAGGTCGATGACCTCGGCGCTCAGGCCGTACTTCTCAGCCAGGACGTCCGCGGCCTCGAGGGCCTTGTACACGGTCGCGCCGTAGGCGGCGATCGTGATGTCGGTGCCCTCGCGGCGGATCGCCGGCTCGCCCTCTTCGGTCTCGTAGTAGCCCTCGGGCACGCCGCCGGGCTCGAAGTCCTCGCCCTTGTCGTAGAGCTTCTGGCTCTCGAGGAACACGACCGGGTCGGTTCCGGCGAGTGCCAGGTTGAGCATGCCCTTGGCGTCGGTCGGGGTCGTCGGGAAGTAGACCTTCAGGCCCGGGATGTGAGCGACGAGCGCGCTCCAGTCCTGGGAGTGCTGAGCACCGTACTTCGCGCCCACGGACACGCGCAGGACAAGAGGCATCTTGAGCAGGTCGGCGCTCATCGACTGCCACTTGGCCATCTGGTTGAAGACCTCGTCACCGGAGCGGCCCAGGAAGTCGCAGTACATGAGCTCGACGACCGCGCGGCCACCGGCCATCGCGTAGCCGACGCCGGCGCCCACGATCGAGGCCTCGGCGATGGGCGAGTTGAAGAGGCGACGGTAGGGCAGGGCCTCGGTCAGGCCACGGTAGACGGCGAAGGCGCCGCCCCAGTCGCGGTTTTCCTCGCCCCAAGCGGCCATCGTCGGGTCGGTCTTGAAGCGGTGCAGCATGGCCTCGAACAGGCCGTCACGGAACTGGTACATGCGCATCTTGGAGACGGGCTTGCCGTTCTCGTCGACGGAGGTGCGCACCTTCTTGGCCAGCGCCTTGACGCGCGGGTTGTCCTCGAGGTCAATCTCGGGGGTCGCGTCATCGAAGGCCTCGACCTTCTCGTTGGAGAACATGACGGAGTCGATGTAGCCGTCGGCGACGCGCGGCGTGGCCTCGTCGTCGATCGAGCTTGAGGACCTTGACGAGCTTCTCGGTCAGCGAGGCCGCGTAGCCGTCGATCTCGTCCTGCGTGGTCAGGCCGTTCGAGATGAGCAGGTTGGAGTACTCCTTGATGCAGTCCACCTGCTCCCACAGCTCGACCTCTTCCTTCGTGCGGTACGAGAGGCGTCCGACGGCGAGTGGCCGGAGAAGCGGTAGGTGATGGTGTCCATGAGGACGGGGCCGCGGCCCTCCTCGAGGATCTTCTTCTTGCGGGTGGTCGCATCCGCGACGGCCAGCGGGTTGAGGCCGTCGACGCGCTCGGCATGCATGGCCTCGGGGTTGAGAGCCGCACCCACGCGGGCGAGGACCTCGTAGCCCATGGTCTCGCCGAAGGTCTGGCCGCCCATGCCGTAGAAGTTGTTGAAGAAGTTGAACAGGATCGGCGGGTTGCCACCGTCCTCCTCGCGCCACAGGGAGCGGAACTGATCCATCGACGCGAAGTTCATGGCCTCCCACACGGGGCCACAGGCCATGGCGGCGTCACCGATGTTGGAGATGACGATGCCGGGCTTGCGGTTGATGCGCTTGAAGAGGGCCGCACCGTTCGCGATGGGGGCGGAGCCACCGACGATCGCGTTGTTCGGGTAGGAACCGAAGGGCAGGAAGAAGGTGTGCATCGAGCCGCCCAGGCCGCGGTTGAAGCCGGACTTGCGGGCGAAGATCTCGGCGAGGGCGCCGAAGAGGATGAAGTTCTCGGTGAGGTCCTTCGTGTCCTTGTAGTCGATCTTCTCGGCGTAGGAGAGGGTCTCGCCGCCGAGGAAGCCCTTCATGATGCCCTCAAGGCGCGCCTCGTCCATCTGGTGCATGGCCGAGTAGCACTTGGCGAGGATCTCGCCGTGGGAGCGGTGCGAGCCGAAAATGAAGTCATCGGGCGACAGCACGTAGCTCTGGCCGACGTAGGCGGACTCCTGGCCGATACCCAGGTGGGCGGGGCCGGGGTGGTTGTACTCGACGCCTTCCCAGGCGCCGGTCTTCTTGATGGAGTCGAGCATCGACTCAAAGGTGCGCACGACGATCATGTCGTGAAGCATCTGGACCATGCCCTTCTCGCCGTAGCGGGCGATCTCGGTGTCACGGTCGAAGGTGTACTGGTTGATCGGCACCTCGGGGAACTTCACGTACCCGGGGCGACGCACCTCATTGGGGTCGATGATAAGAGACTGAGTCATTGTTCTACTCTTCCTTGACGTAGTTGTTCGTTAGAGCTTGACGGCCCACGCGGCTTCGCGGATGACCTCGGACACCGTGGGGTGCGGGAAGACGACCTGGCGCAGGTCCTCGACGGTCAGTTCCATCTCGAGGACGGCCTGCGCGCCCCAGATCATTTCGGCGGCGTACGCGCCCAGCACGTGGATGCCGAGCACCTGGTGGGTCTTGGGGTCAACGAGGATCTTCGCCTCGCCGGGGGCCTTGAAGCCGTTCTCCGCGATGAAGCGGCCCGACATGAGGGCGGGAACCTTGGCGACGAGGACGTCGCGGCCCTCGCGCTTGGCGGCGGACTCGGTCAGGCCCACGCCGGCGGCCTCGGGGATCGAGAAAACGGCCCACGGCACGGTGTGCCAGCGCATGACCTCGCCGCGCTTCTTAGCGGAGGGGTCCAGAATGTTCGCCGAGGCGATCTCAGCCATGCGGTAGGCGGCGTGCGCCAGCAGGGAACGTCCGGTGACGTCGCCGATGGCCCACACGTTGGGCAGGTTGGTGCGCATCGTGTCGTCGACGACGATGCCGCGGTTGATCTCGAGGCCGGCCTCCTTGGCGCCCCAGCCCTCCGTCGCGGGACGGCGGCCCACCGCCATGAGGACCACCTCGGCCTCGACGCTCAGCTTCTCCTCGCCCTTGGAGTAGTGGACGGTGCCTCCGTCGAGGGACTCGACGCGGCAGCCCAGCTCGAAGTCACGTCCTTCATGGCGGCGCGGGCGCTGGCAGCCAAGTCGTCGTCCATGAAGGGCGGGATCTCGGGAGCCATCTCGATGACGGTCACCTGGGGCCGAGGGTTGCGTACAGGGGAGGCGAACTCGACGCCGATGACGCCGCCGCCGATGATCGCGAGGCGGGAGGGGACCTCGGGCAGGGGACAGGATGCCCGTGGAGTCGACCAGCGCCGGGTTGTCCAGGGTGCCGGGCGGCGGGGGCATGGTAGGCACGGGCCCGTGGCGATGATGACATGGTCGGAGGTGTGGGTCGTGCCCTCAACGGTCACGCGACCGGGGGCGTCGAGGTGGCCTCGTCCGTTGATGACGGTCACGCCCGCCTTGCGCTCGGTAGCTGCGACGCTGGCGACCAGGCCCTTGACGACCTGATCCTTCCAGGCCTGCATCTGCTGCCAGTTGACGGCCACGCCCTGCGCGTCCACGCCGAACTGGCTGGCTTCCTCGGCGTGCGGGTAGTTCTTTGCACCGTTGAGCAGGGTCTTGGTGGGGATGCACCCCACGTTCAGGCAGGTACCGCCCAGGTACTGCTCCTCGACGAGGGCGACCTTCTTGCCCGCGTGTCCGAGGCGCTCGGCGGCCAGGTAGCCGCCGGGGCCCGCGCCGAGGACGATGACGTCAAAATGCGTGTCACTCGCGGGTGTTCCTCTTTCCTCAGGCCAAAACGGTCACGTCGATGTTTTTCGATGGCGGCGACCAGGTCGCGCAGGAAGCGCGCGCCGTCCGCGCCGTCGATGACCTGGTGGTCGATCGTCAGCGACAGGTTGAGGCGCTGCTCGACGCCGATCGAGCCGTCGGCGGCGACGACCGGGCGCGGGGTGATCGCGCCGACGCCGAGGATGGCCGTCTGGGGCAGGTTGATAACGGGGGTGAAGGTCTCGATGCCGAAGGACCCGATGTTGGAGACCGTGAAGGTGCCGCCGGACAGGAAGTCGGGGGCAATGGTGCCGTCGATCGCGCTGCTGGCGAGGCGCTTGGCCTCGTCGGAGAACGCCTGAGGCCCAGGGCCTGCGCGGAGCGGATGACGGGAACGAAGAGGCCGCGCGGGGTGTCGCACGCGAAGCCGAGGTGGACCTGCTCGAACTCGGTCAGGACGCCGTCTTCGAGGTGTGCGTTGAACACGGGGTACTTGGGCAGGGTGCGCGACACGGCGAAGCAGACCAGGTCGTTGAGCGTGATCTTGTTCAGGCCCAGAGCCTCGTCGGCGTTCTTGACCTTCTTGCGCATCGCGAGGATGCCGGCGGCGTTGGCCGTCGTGTTGAGGGTCAGCTGCGCGGTGGAGGTCAGGGACTCCATCATGCGCTTGGCGACGACCTTGCGAACGCCCTTGAGCGGGGCGGAGGTCGAGGCGCCGGGGTACTCGGCACCGGCGGGGGCTGCGAGAGCCGCGGCGGGGGCCGAGGCCTCGGCGGCCTGGGCGACACGGCCCGCGTCGGCGACGCTGACGCGTCCGCCGATGCCGGTTCCTTCGGTGGCCGCGACGCCGGCGGCGCGCGCGGCGGAGGTCAGGACCGGACCGGCGGCGATCGCGGCGGCGACGTCGCGCTCGATGACGCGGCCGTGGGGGCCCGATCCCTCGGTGATCGCGGAGGCGTCGACGCCTGCAGAAGCGGCCAGGGCGCGGGCGCGTGGGGAGACAGCGCCGGTGGCTCGCTCGGTGGCAAAGGCGGGGGCGGCGGCCTGCTCGGGGACAGCCTGCTCGACGGGGCTTCCTCGGCCGGGGCATCGCCGCCGGGCACGAGGCCGGAGATGTCCTCGCCGGGGGCGCCGACGATGATGAGGGGTCTTTGACAGGGGACCTCGTCGCCTTCCTCCCACAGGAGCTTCAGGACGGTGCCCTCGGCGGTGGAGGGGACCTCCATCGTCGACTTGTCCGTTTCGATGGACGCGAGGGTCTGGTCGACGGCGACGGTGTCGCCTTCGGCAATCATCCACTCGACGATGATGCATGACTCAACAGAGTTGCCCAGCTGGGGCATCACCACGATGGTGGCCATGTGTTTCCTCCTAGACGATGCGCAGCTTCGTGCGCTCGGCCAATTCCTTGATGGATTCTTCGGGGATCTCATCGTCGGTGATGATTCCGGTGACCTGGTCGATCCCCATGAAGGTGACGAAGCCGGCTTTCCCATACTTGGAAGAGTCTGCGAGCAGCCACGTCTCTTGTGCGCGTGTGCGCATGATGGAGCCAACCTGTCCACCCTCCACAAGTTGGGTGGTCAGGCCGCGATCAACGCTGAATCCGTCGGTTCCAAGGAACGCAACGCGCGCGTTGAAGTCATTGATGGCGCGCTCGGCGACCGGGCCCACGAGGGACTCGGACTCGGCGCGGAAGTGCCCACCCGTGAGCGTGATGTTCAGGGTTCGGGTTGGAGCGGGCGTTCGCGAAAACGAGGACGGAGTTGGTCAGGACCTGGACTCCGCGCTTGCCGGTGAGGTACTTGACGATGAGGGCGCAGGTCGTGCCGGCCTCGATCATGATCCGGTCGTCGTCGTGGATCATGTCGGCGGCCGCCCGAGCAATGCGCTCCTTCTGGTCCACGCGATCATTTTGGCGCAGGTGAATGTTGCGGAAGGTGGTGGGGCGCGCACCGCCGTGGGTGCGCACGAGGTAGCCCTGCTCGTCGAGCGTCTTGAGGGAGGCTCGCACGGTGACGGGCGACACGCCCAGGTCGGAGGCGAGCTGAGCGACGCTCACCTCACCCTCGCGGGCGAGGCGATCCAGGATGTATTTCGTGCGTTCTTCTGCACGTCCCATGGTCCCACCTCTCGATACATTCGCGACAACCTTCTGTCGCTTTCGCTTTCATTAAGGAAAGAATAGTCATTTAAACGAAAGTATGCAACATCACGCACGCGCGGTGGCCACCTGTTCACCCTCACAGAACAAACGTCCAATCACCCGGCGGACCAAAGGCCCGTTGCCGCACTATGATGCGGATAAACAAGCAGGCGGGCGGTCCTCATCGGACCGCCCGCCCACCGGCGGACTCAGGGAGTCTTGGCACTCGAAACACGGGACGAAACGAAAACGAAACGAAAGCGCAGATCGCCGCCCAAAGAAGCCCAGGCCTCGCGCGTCGGAAGAGTTTTACTCCCCCGGCATCCTCACGCCGACCGTCAGCAGCAGGTTGCCGTAGAGGCGCTGCTCACCGGTCGCCACGATGATGGCCACGTCCTCGGTGCGCGCAGCCTCGTAGAAGTCCCAGCGCGACAGCTCGCCGAACTCCACTCCCGGCAGCGCCGCGCGGAACTCGTCGTGGATCGGAATCTCCACCGGATCGGCATCCGCGGCCGGGGTCATGATCTCGGCGCGCTCGATCGGGATCGTGCGCTTGAGAACGTCGAGCACCTGGCTGACATCGAGCAGGCCCGGAGCAAGGTTGAGCGAAATCAGCTCGCAGCGCGGGTTCACGCCCGTCGTGTGCGGGTAGTTCGCGTCCGCCAGCAGGATCTTCGAGCCGTGGCCAGCGGCGGCCAGAGCACGCAGGAACTGGGGATGAGTCATAGGACCGTAGAGCATACACATACCTTTCGTTAGAGATGAGAACTGGCCCGGATGACCAGTTCGGGATCGATGACGATGTCTTGGGAGGGATCGCCGCCCATGAGCGAGCGCACGAGGCGCACGGCCGTTCGTCCCAAGCGGTCGAAGGGCTGGTGGATTGTCGTCAGCGGCGGCGCGTACGAATCGGCACCATCGATGTCGTCAAACCCAACGACCCGAACGTCGCGGGGTACCACTCCCCCACACTCGTGGATGTAACGCATCGCGCCGAGGGCCAGCTGATCGTTCGCAGCCTGCACGCCCTGAGGCAGGCGCCCCGCCGCGCGCATCACGTCGTAGCCGTCGCGAGAGTCCCACGAGTCCGGTGCCAGATGAGCGGCTCAATGCCGTAGCCCGCGCACGCCTGCTCGTAGCCCAGTCGGCGCATCTGCGCATCCGACCATCCCGACGGACCCGCGATATGGATCACGTCGGTGAGCCCCTGGGCAAGCAGGTGTTCGGCCGCCAGGCGGGCCCCTCGCACGTTGTCCACCGCGACCGTCGAGATACCGTCCAGGCCCTTTTCACTCGTCAGCATAAGAACGGTCGAAACGCTACCCGACTCAATCGCGACGTCAATCGTCGGGTCCTGGCCCCCCAAAATGATGACGCCGTCGACGTCGAAGGGCGTGAAGTCGTTGCGCAGCTGCCCGTCGGCCCCGTAGGCGTAGGACAGGGACACGTGGTAGCCCGCTTGCGCGGACGCGTTGAGGATCGACAGCAGCACCGTGCCGTGCCCGTGGAACATGGGCGCGGCCAGGACGACCTGGAGCACGTTCGTGCGCTTGGCCGCCAGCGCACGCGCCGCATAGTTGGGCACGTACCCCAGCTCCTCGACAAGCTTGGAGATCCTCGCCCGCGTCTTTTCGGAGACCTCGGGGTCGCCGCGCACGACGCGCGAGACGGTGTTGGTGGACACGCCGGCCGTGCGCGCGATGTCGGCCAGCGATACCTTCTTAGGCGCTCGCCGGTGTGTGGACATAGGTTGATGCGCTTGCTGCGATGACGGAGGCGCGGTCGGCCTCAGCCAGGGCGCCAATGGTTTCGAGCTGGGCCAGCAGGGAGCCGAAGGTCGAGGCCTCGATGGGTCCGCGAACAACGGTCACGCCCGAGATCTGTGCGGTCAGGTCGCACAGGAGGCGGTTGCGGGCGCCGCCGCCCACGAGGTTGAGCTGGTCGGGGGCGCGTCCCGTCGCCTCGGTGAGCTCGCCGATGGCGCGCGCGTAGCGGCGGGCGAAGGACTCGATGATGACGCGAACATACGCGGCCATCGAATCGGGACGGGCGACCCCCTGGGCTTCCAGGGCCTCGTCGATCTTGCGCTGCATCTCGCCGGGGGTGGCGAATGCCTCACCGTCCGGGTCGAAGACGCCGGGGGCAGGGGGCAGTTCGCGCGCCTGAGCGACCAGCTCGTCGGTGTCGGTGGGCGTGCCCTCGCGCTCCCACTGGCGCTGGATCTCCTGAAGGATCCACATGCCGGTGATGTTGAAGAGGGGGCGCACTCCCCCGTCGGTGCGTCCCTCGTTGGTGATGCCCATGTCGAAAGCGACGTCGTTCATGAGGGGCTTGTCCTCGATGGCGCCGAGTACCGACCAGGAGCCGCAGGACAGGAAGTAGGCTCGCTTGCCCTCGGCGATGGGCAGGCCGTGAACGGCGCAGGCCGAATCGTGTGCGCCGCCGCGCACGACCGTGAGGGTCTCGAGGCCGGGGACCGTGCAGGGGCCGACGACGGTCCGGTCGGCGCACAGCTCGCCGAACCAGGAGCGCGGAATCTCCAGGCGAGCGAAGACCTCGTCGTTGAAGTCGGTGCCGCCCGGGGTCAGCAGGCCCGAGGTCGAGGGCGATCGAGCGCGACCACCCCACCACGCCGGTGAGGCGGTAGGCGAAAGTAGTCGGGCAGGAAGAGGACGGTGCGCACGCGGGCCGCGCCCTCGGGGTCCTCGCGCAGGAAGGCGAACAGCTGGTTCGCCGTGTTGATGGTCGTGGCTGGTTACCTGTCAGGTCGAAGAACTCGCGGTCGGCGATGCGGTCGCGGAAAGCGTCCAGGGTGCGCGAGGTTCGCTCGTCTCGGTGAGGCGATGACGTCCCCGACGAGTTCGCCGTTGTCGTCAAGGGTGCCCAGTCCACGCCCCACGTGTCAATCGAGACGGTCTTGGCGTCGGGGAACTGTTCGAGGGCCTTCTTCAGGCCGATGATCGTCTCGGCCTCCATCGTCGCCACGTCCCACGTGAGCGTGCCGTCGGCGCGACGGCGGGCCTCGTGCTGAAGCGGTGAATATCCGTGACGTCGAGGCGTCCGTCGGTCAGTGTTCCGGCAGGACTCGTCCGGAAAGCGGATCCAAGGTCAACAGCAAGTACGGTGGTCATTGAAGGTCTCCTGGTCAAACGCCCTCGCTCGGCGTGTCCCGTCATTGGGATGGTAGTGCGGTTTTCCTCATCGGCGAGGCCGGGGCCACATCCGGGACCGGGTGTACCCGGTAAGGGGCCCGTTCGGGCTCGGGAGAGAGGAACCCGAGCCCGAACGGACAGTGTGCATCAGCGGTACATCGGACCGAAGGTCTGGCAGGCGCGGAAGTCGGCCGCCTCCAGGGAATCGGTGCCGAACAGCGACCACGCCTTCGGGCGGAAGACCCGCTCCTCGGGAACGTTGTGCATGTTGACCGGGATGCGTAGCATCGACGCCAGCGTGATCAGCTGGCCGCCGATGTGGCCGTAGGAGATCGCACCGTGGTTGGCGCCCCAGTTGTTCATGACGTCGTAGACGCTCTTGAACGCGCCCTCACCAGTGAGGTTGGGGACGAACCAGGTGGTGGGCCACTCGATGTTGGTGCGCTCTTCGATCGTGAAGGCGACCTCGTCGGGCAGCTCGACCGTGTAACCCTCGGCGATCTGCAGGACCGGGCCCAGGCCTCGGACCAGGTTGATGCGGCACATCGTCACGGGCATCTCGCCCGAGGTACGGAAGTGCGTGGAGAAACCGCCGCCACGGAAGTAGCCGGTCGAGGCCGGGTGGAAGGTCGTCGCCTCGAGCGTGGCCTCGCGGTCCTCCTCGGTGAACTCGTACCAGGGCTTGATGACGTTCTTGCCGTCGCGCACAGCCTTGCCGGCGCCGTCCAGCGTGGTGGAGCCGGAGTTACGCAGGTCGAGCAGGTAGGCGGCGCGCGACCCCTCGGGCTTCCAGCCGGTTGCCTTTTCGATAGACTCGGGGCTCCAGTAGGTGCGCACGTCGGAGAAGATCTGCGGCGTGTTGGTCAGCAGGTAGCCGAACAGCATCGAGGCGCCGTTGAGCGAATCGTTCTCGGTGGCCACGACGGAGGGCTGGCGGATGCCGGTCCAGTCGAAGTTCGTGTTGAGGATCGTCTCGAGCACGTCGCCGTTGGGGAAGTGGTCGGTCCACTGACGCTGGCCCTGGAAGCCGGCGGCAAGGGCACCGTGGCCGCCCGCCTCTTCCTCGAAGCCGAGCTCAGCCAGGCGCGGGTTGCCGTGCATGAGGTCGCGGGCAATGAGCGTCATCTTGGTGACGAACTTCCACCAATCCTCATGCTTCTCGGGGTACTGCCACTCCGGCGGGTTCCAGTCCTTGCCCTGCTTGAAGTTCTCACGGATCCACTGGTACGCCTTCTCGTACTCTTCGTGGTCGTAGATGCCCTCTTCAATGCGGCGGGTGAACTCGGTCATGTCGATGTACTCGTTACGCATGCCGAGGTAGGAGCCGAAGAAGTCGGGGTCGACAACGGAGCCGGCGATGCCCATGGAGACGGAGCCCATGGACAGGTAGGCCTCGCCCTTCATCTGCGCGACGGCCAGGCCGGCGGTCGCGTAGTCGAGGAGACGGGTGCGCACGTCCTCGGGGATGGAGGTGTCGTCAGCGTCCTGCACGTGCTCGCCGTAGATGCCGAAGGCGGGAATGCCGATCTGGGCGTGGCCAGCCAGGGCGGCGGCCAGGTACACGGCGCCGGGGCGCTCGGTGCCGTTGAAACCCCAGATAGCGTGAGGCATGGCGGGGTCCATGTCGGTGGTCTCGGTGCCGTAGCACCAGCAGGGGGTGACCGTCAGGGTCAGGCCAACGTTGTTAGCGCGGAACTTCGCGGCGCAGGCCTGTGCTTCGTGGACGCGGCCGATCGTGGTGTCAGCGATGACGACCTCGACGGGGCTGCCGTCCGGGTAACGCAGGTTCTCGGTGAACAGGTCGGCGACGGACTTCGCCATGTTCATGGTCTGCTCTTCAAGGGCCTCGCGAACGCCCTTGCGGCGACCGTCAATGGTGGGGCGGATACCGATACGGGGGTGGTTTGTCATTTTTCCTTCATCCCTCATGAAGACGTCGATGTCGGAGCGCGGGGGCGCCGGCCCCCTCGGATCCATTGATGGTGACAGTGCCGGGTCCGCAGGTCCCGCCCCGACCATTCGGAGCGGGACCTGCGGCGGGCCACCGGTTCAGTGTGTCATCCCCGGCCCGGCCTCATGCCCAATCGAGCTATCAGCTCACTCGTACAGGTTGGCCTTGATCTCGTCGGAATCGATGTTCGACTTGTCGTACCAGGCGAAACCGGAGTCGATGACGTCGGGCAGCTCAGCGCCGTTGATCGCGGCGACAGCGGCCTTGACCGTGTAGTAGCCGATCTTGACGGGCGACTGGGTCACGGCGCCAGCCTCGGAGCCGGCCTTGATGGCGTCGATCTGGGTCTTGCCCGAGTCGAAGCCGACGACGGTGACGTCCTTGCCGGTCTCAGCAACGCCCTGGACGATGCCCGAGGCCGCGGCCTCGTTGGAGCCGTACATGCCGACAATGTCGCTGTTGGCCTGGATGATGGACTTGGAGGTGTCGGCGGCCTTGGTGACCTCACCGGCGATCTGCTCTTCCAGCAGCTTCAGGTCGGAGGGGGCGTTGGCCGTGAAGTACTTCTTGAAGCCATCGCAACGCTGCTTGCCCGTGGTGGAGGTGGAGTCGTGGCAGACCATGCCGACCGTGCCCGACTTGCCCTTGAGCAGCTCGATCATGTGCTGGGCGGCCTCTTCGGCGGCCTTGGTGTTGTTGGTCTGAACCGTGGTCACCGGGATCGAGGAGTCAACGCCGGAGTCGAAGGCGACGACCGGGATGCCCTTGCCGTGGATCTCGTTCAGGAGGTCAGCGGCGGCGGCCGAGTCCAGCGCCGCGAAGCCGATGGCGGCCGGGCCGGAATCCAGGGCGGACTTGAGCTGGTCGGTCTGCTCGGTGACCTTGGTCTCGTCCTGCGGGCCGACGAAGCTGACCTTGTAGCCAAGCTCGTCGCCTGCCTGCTCGGCGCCTTCCTTCACGGCCTGCCAGAAGCGGTGCTGGAAGCCCTTGGAGACCAGGTAGATGGTCTGGGTGCCATCGCCCTTGACAGCGGCCTTCTCCCAGTCCTGCATCTCGCCGGAGGTGTCAACCTTGGAGGCACCCGACGACTCGGTCTTGGTGGAGGAGCCGGAGGAGCCTCCGGTGGCATCCGTTGAGGTCGAGCAAGCTGCCATGCCCAGGGCAAGGGTGCCGACGGCGGCGGCGGCGACGATACGTCCGATGGGGCGCATTGGTGTTCCTTTCGTGGGGCGGCGGGAGGGTCCCGCCTACTGGGGAGTGAACCGACATCGGTTCACGGGTTGTACATGAGATGGAATAAGAATCAGGCTGCGTTTTCGCGGATGCGGCGCAGGTTGTCGATAACGACCGCCAGGAGCAGGACGATACCGGTGACGACGAACTGCCATTCGGCGGCGATACTCATCATGGTCAGACCCTTCTTCAGGGTTTCCATGAGGATCGCGCCGACCAGCGCGCCGGGGATCGAGGCGCGGCCACCCGACAGGGATGTACCGCCGATGACGGCCGCGGCGATGACGTTGAGCTCCATGCCCACGCCCTCAGCGGGCTGCACGAGGCCACCACGGGCCGAGTAGAGGACCGCGCCGACGGCCATGAAGGCGCCTGCAACGACATAGATGATGATCTTCCACATGCGCACGTTGACGCCCGACAGGCGCGTGGCTTCCTCGTTGGAACCGATCGCAAGGGCGTAGCGGCCCAGCAGTGTCTTGTTCATGAGGAAGGTCGCCAGGACCGTCAGGACCAGGAAGATGACGATCGAGTTGGCCACGCCGGGGATCAGCTTGCCGGCAGCGATGAACTTGTAGCCGGGGTTGGCGATCGTGATGGAGGACTTGTTCGAGATGATCAGCGCGAGGCCTCGGGCGACCATCATCATGGCCAGCGTCGCGATGAAGGGAGGCAGGCCCAGGATCGACACGTTCAAGCCGTTGATCAGGCCGATCGCCATGCCGACAAGAAGCGTCAGGAGAAGGCCGAGGCCCAGCGGCAGGTTCATCCTGTCGCCCGCCAGGAAGACGCCCGCCATGACGGCGACGAGGCTCAGGCCCGTACCGACGGACAGGGTCAATGCCCGAGGTCGCGATGACGAAGGTCGCGCCGAGCGCCATGACGCCCGTGAACGCCGACTGCAGGACGATGTCCAGGTAGACGTTGACAGTTGCAAAAGCAAATTTCGGCACTGCGACACTGAAGAATGCCAAGACCACGAACAGGGCAACTGTGACGAGCAGCAGCTGCATGTTCCTCTTCAGGAAGGCCGCGACAGGCGACGGCGCCTCGAGGCCCTTGTTGTCGACGACGGTGCTCACGCGTTTACTCCGTTCGCTTCTTCCTGGCCGACGGTGGCCAGTTCCATGATGTTTTCTTGGGTGGCTTCCTCATTGTCGAGGGTGCCAATGATGCGGCCGTGGGCCATGACGGCGATGCGGTTCGCCAGACGCAGGACCTCGGGCAGCTCCGAGGAGATGACGATGATCGCCTTGCCCTCCTTGGCCAGGTTTTCCAGCAGGGTGTAGATCTCGTCCTTCGCGCCCACGTCGATGCCGCGGGTGGGCTCGTCGAAGATCAGAATGTCCGTGTCGCGCTCAAGCCACTTGGCCACGACGACCTTCTGCTGGTTACCGCCCGACAGGGCTGCGGACCTCGACGTCAACGCTCGGGGTGCGCGTGCGCAGCTTCGCCACGTATTCCTGGGCGACTGCGCGCAGCTTGTTGGTTGCGACGACCGACGCCTTCGTGAAGTGGCTCATAGCGGCCAGGCCCGTGTTGAAGGAGATGTCCTTGTCCAGGAGCAGGCCGAACTGCTTGCGGTCCTCGGACAGGTAGCCAATGCCGTTCTTGACCGCGTCCGACGCGCTCTTGATCGACACCTTCTTGCCGTGGACGTAGATCTCACCTTCCGTGTGAGGGTCCGCGCCAAACAGCGCGCGGGCAACCTCGGTGCGGCCGGCGCCAACCAGGCCAGCGAAGCCGAAGATCTCGCCCTTCTTCACCTCGAAGGAGACGTCGTGAACGACCTTGAAGGTCGAGAGGTGCTCGACGCGCAGGACGGGCTCGTCCGACAGCGGCTTGGTGGTGGGGCGCGCGTCGGCGGGAACCTCGCGGCCGACCATCAACTTGACGACCTCGCGCATGGGCGTGGTGGCCGTGTCGACCGTGCCGACGTACTTGCCGTCGCGCAGCACCGAGATGCGGTTCGTCAGCTCGGTGAGCTCGGGCATGCGGTGCGTGATGAAGATCAGACCCGTCGTCGGGCAGACGAAGTCTCGCACCAGCTCAAACAGCGACTCGGTCTCGGTCGTGGTCAGAGGAGCCGTGGGCTCGTCCATGACCAGGATCTTCGAGTTGAAGGAGAGGGCGCGGGCGATCTCGACCATCTGCAGGCGGGCGACCGGCAGGTCGCGGCAGTGGGCGGTCGGGTCGATCTTCATGTTGAGGCGCTCGAACAGCTCGTATGCGTCGCGCACCATCTTGCGATCATCGATGTAGGACCACTTCGAAGAACCCGGACGGCCGAGGTACAGGTTCTGGGCGACCGTCAGGTCGGGAACGATGTTGAGTTCCTGGTGGATAATCGACAGACCCAGGTCGCGGGCATGATCCGGCGACTGGATGTCAACTTGCTCGCCCTGCAGCCAGATTTCTCCGCCCGGGTCCGCCTTGTGGATACCGGTGAGTACCTTCATGAGCGTGGACTTGCCCGCTCCGTTCTCACCGCAGAGACCCAAGACTTCACCGGGGCGAAGGTCGAGGTCCACGTCGGACAGCGCCTTCACGCCGGGGAACGTCTTTGAGATCCCCTTTAGCTCTAGTAAGTTCGTCACTTCTCACCCCTTGGGTACCAGTAACTTCTCTGTTTCTGGAGTTTGCTCCCCCGGCGTCGTTAACGCTAACGGTAACGGGTCCGAGAGAACGCCCTCTTCGGCGTCCCCTTAAGAGTAAGTGATCTGACGACTCTTCGCGAGTCAAATGATGACTCACGTAACCGAATCGAAATTTAATCGACAGTCGATATTCCTGACAATTCCGCGCTTTTCCCCAGCTCTGCAACCACGGCTTGCGCGACACCGTCGAGCCAGCCCTGATCAACAACGCACGTGTTCAGCGCCACTTTTGCCCGCTCACGATCGTGAGGGATACCCTCCCGCTCCCACTCATCAATACCCTCACCACGTACGGTTGTCGGAAAAGTTCCGTGAACGTTCACGACTCGCCACCACGGAACGCCACCGCCCCAGTCATGCATGATGCGGCCGACAACGCGCGGGCCGGTCCCCACCGCGCGCGCGATCATCCCGTAGGTCGCCACCCGCCCCGGCGGAATCTCCTCCACAACGCGCAGCACTGCCTCAACCAGTTCCTCGCGCACAACCCCTCTCCTCTCGCGCCGATCCCGACAACGCAGCCACGGCCTCGTCCCCCAGGCCCGGGCGCACCCACGGCCTCGTCCCCCGGGCCCGGGCGCACCCACGGCAGGTGCGCCCGGAGCACGCACCTAGGGGTGAACCTTCGACGGCGAGGACACCATCAGGCCGGTCGCACCGGCCGCGAGCGCCTGCTTGGCCTGCCCAGGATTCGTGATGATGTGCGCGATCGTCGGGCGCTTGGCCGCCTTGAGCGCGCTCCACACCTCCGGGCGCGCGTTCCACTCCATCCCCAGCACATCCCACTGCGAGAGCGTCACCGACGCCAGCTCATTGGGGTAGAGCATCGCCATCGTCATATACCCGCGGGCCTTCGCGCGAGCCGAGCTCGTACCCTTCGCGAACGTCTTCCACAGGACGCGACGCTCAGGGTGACCGCCGAACGCCCGGTGCAGGTACTCGAAGAGCTCGGCCTCCGCGGCCAAGTCCCCCTTGTTCTTCTGGTCCTGGGACGACGTCGTCTTATGGTCGATCGCGAGCACCACGTTGGAGGGAATTCGCTCCACGATGTCGCTCAGGCGCAAGAACGGGCCCGAGGCCTGACGCAGCTTACTGAGCGTCGACCACGGAGTGTTCCAAATCTGATAGTCCGTCCCCGGCACGGTGCGCGTCGTTTTCCAATCGTGGATCGCCACGAACTCGCCGGAGGCGCAGCGGCGCACCGAGACCTCCAACGCCTTGAAACCCGCGCGCAACGACGCATCCAGCCCCTGGCGCGTGTTCTCGGGAAACTCCGTCCCACCCATTCTGTGGGCAATGTAGAACGGGCGACCGGCCAGGAGCCTTTTGACATAGTGCGGGCCGAGGGCATCCACCTCCTGATCCACCGCCGTCTCAGTCCCCATCGTGACGTCGCTGATCGATTCGTGTGCCATGCGTGCTTTCCTTTCGAATTGTTGGCGCATCTGCCAGGCCGGTTCCAGCTAGCGGCTCGCCCGGCCTTGACCGAAGCGAACACCCGGACCGCCGGAGCATCAACGCACCTGGAAACGACAGTGAATTATAGGCCCGAGTCGTTTGTCAGGTCCCTGCCTGGCGCCGATTGCGTCTTGACAGATGCGCGCCATCTCGCCCCATTGCCGAGGCGCGCCCGGGTTGGGCAATCAGGCGCGCGGATCGTCCGGCAGTTCAATCATCTTCGCCACCGCCCACAGCACCGCCTTGGGGTCCACCGGCACAACCGCCAGGTCCGTGGGCTCAATCCGATCGAAGCCAGCATCCGGCCCCTCGGCCGAGGAATCCGATCCAGAGAAGTCAGCCACGGCCTCGTCCCGAGGAGCGGCGGGCTCCCCCACCGTCGGCACCCCGAGCGCGTTGCCGACCTGATAGGTCATGCCCGCGACGTCGAGTACCCTCAGCTCCGAGTCCGCGGCGTCCCAGCCGGCGCTCTCACGCGAACACGAAAAGGTCAACGCGTGGAAATCCCCCGCGCGCAACGCGTCTCCCAGGGGCGATCCGACCGGGGAGACCACGGACAGGTCCATGAGCTCGCGGAACGTGCGCGTCAGCGGCCGCTGCCCCATCAGCATCGCCTTCTCCGGCAGCCACCGCAGCCCGTCCACCACGCCCGTGCGCGGCCCCAGCCGCGTGTACCCGCGCACAAAGCCAACGATCTCGCTGGGGAGGATCTCGTCGACCTTCACGGAGCGGTTGGTGTGCAGCTCGACCAGGGCGCGCTTGTCATTGAACCACACGCGCATGAGACGAGGCCTGCGCCAGCCACGCGAATGAACCGCCCACACGTCCAGGCGGCGCGACGCCCACGCACGCGGCGACGCGGCCCAGACGGCCTCCGGGCCGTTTGTCATCTCCTCTTCGAGGCTCAGATAGCGCCGCCGTTCGAGCGTGACCTTGCCGAGGTGGCGGGCCGTGAAACGCGGTGGGAAGGGCTCGCCGGGATCGGGGCTGCCCCACAGCTGCTCCACCATCACAAGCCGATCCCGGTCCCGGGGGCCGCGAGGCGTCTCCTGCCAGCGCCGCCACGCCTGCGCGAGCGTGCTGTAACGCTCCTGGAGCGCCGCGGTGCGCGCCTCGTCGGGAGGCTCGATGCCGCGCGGCCTCACGTCGGGCCTCTTGCCCGCATCCGGGCGCGTGAGGACGTGAGCGCCGTAAGCGAAAAGGCACGCGCTAATCAACAACCCCATGACGAGGGTCCCCAGCCACTCCGGCATGCCTAGCACCCCCGATCTCATCACGCATATCAACAAAAAGCCCCGAGTCTGTGAGGACTCGGGGCGTCTGCTCCTGCGACTGGATTCGAACCAGTAACCGTCCGATTAACAGTCGGATGCTCTGCCGTTGAGCTACGCAGGATTGCGACAAGAGAAGATATTAGCAGGACGTCTACGACGCTGGCAAGCCAGAAGACGCCATCTTGAGTATGTACCGCGTCACGCCTCATGTTCGAGGCCATGGCTGGCTCGGAGTTCAGGCGCCCCCTCGCGGAGCGCCTCCGGGAATTGCCCCGGGCCGACGGCGACGGGGCGTGCGCATGCGGATAGGTAACGCGCTTGCGGATAGCTAACGCGCTTGCGGATAGCTAACGCGCTTGCGGATAGGTTAGCCGCTTACGGATAGCTTATGAGCCTATCCGCATGTTCGTAACCTATCGGCGTGTGCAGATCCTATCCGCGTGGGCTTCCCGCGCGGACCCGGCAGCACCTGAACCGCGCTGCCCCCAGGACTGGCTGACGGCCACGACACCGACGCACCCCGCCAAAGCCCTCGTCACCAGCGCACCCCGCCAAAGCCTTCGTCACCAGCGCACCCCGCCAAAGCCCTCGTCACCAGCGCACCCCGCCAAAGCCCTCGTCACCAGCGCACCCCGCCAAAGCCCTCGTCACCAGCGCACCCCGCCAAAGCCCTCGTCACCAGCGCGTCACTCCCAGACTGGATTATCCGTGTCGACGCCGCTAGCGCGCGCCACGTGCGCGATCGCATCCGCAAGCCACTGGGCGAAGCCTTCCTGCTGCGCGTCGTAATGCGAGCGGAATCGCTCGTCAGTGATGTACGCGCGCGAGATCAGGTAGTGCTTGGCGGGGGTGACGGGAAAGAACTCGCTCAGGGCATGACGATGGGCAGCGACGAGGCCTGCCGCCGTCTCGCTCTCGGGTGCGGCGTCGGCGCGGATGGCGTCGATCATGTCCGCTTCGATGCCCTCGATGCGCCCGGCGTTCTCACGCCACTCAACTACGCTCCACAACGCGGTGCGGCGGCGCGACTCCGCCCAATCATCGGTGCCGCCATAGCGTCCCTCGGCCTCATTCTGATGGGCCGCAAAGTTGGCGTCTCCCACGATCTGCGCGATCTCGTCGACGCTCAATGCGTTCTCGTTCATTGCATCCTCCAAGAGTATGTCCAGTGCTTCGATCATCTTGTCCGTCTGTTGACGGTGAGCAATGAGGCTCTCTCGCTGCCGCTTCAGGTGCTCGACAGCTGACTCGCCGGAATCGAGGAGGGACCTAATGTCCGTCAGTTTCATCCCCGTCGCTCGGTAGATGATGATCCTCTGGACGCGCGCGCAGTCCCCAGCCGAGTACAGGCGATAGTTCGACCAGCTGCGCTGCGCGGGTGAGAGGAGCCCCAGCGCCTCCCAGTGGCGCAAGGTACGGACCGTCACCGCGAAACGCCGCGCAACGTCGCCGACGGTGTAGAGAGTGCTGTCGTTGCTCATGAGACCGATTCTGAACTCTGACGCAGCGTCATGGTCAAACGGAAGAGAGTTTCCGTGTCGTGGCCACATGGAAGAACACGCGAAAGAACGCGGGCCCGCCGATCGGCCACGTGGATGCCGCTGACCTGACAGCTGGCGATCCGGATAGGTTACGGCGATCCGGATAGGTTACGGCGATCCGGATAGGTTAATAAGCTATCCAGATGCTCATAACCTATCCAGATATCAACAACCTATCCACATACGCAGCTGGATCCAGCCACGGTGGCCTACTTTGGGGACCGTCACGCAATGGGTCTGCAATTTGGTGACTACACCGCCACAAGTCGCGGGCTGACCGCCGCCAATTGGGGGAATCGCACCATGAGAACCGCAACACGCCGCCTACACGCTGACAGACGGCTCCTCATGCTGCCAAACCCCCATCACCACCGGTGTGGAGGCCACCGGGAGAACCAACGAGCTTGGGTGCGGTGCCCGTGGGCGGCGGCGGGGCCGGGTTATAGGACATTTCGTGTTGCTGGGGTTAGTCCCAGGTGTTGTGGTAGGGCTTGGCCGCGATGACGGCGGGCGATGGCAGGCCGGGCCCAGACAAATTTCGCACATAATTTAAGACGGTAATTTTTCGAGACCGCGGGAAAACGTTGCAATTCCAACGATGCAAATTCAATGTTTGAAGGAGCCGCAGGGGAATTACGTGCGAGTTTACTGAGTATAGGTGCTAGAAGACCAGGGTTCTAGGACAAAACGTGTTGGTTGGGGGTAGGCCACAGGTGTTGTGGGAGGGCCTGGCCGGGCTTCGAGACGACGCGCCGAGCCGAAGGCTCGCGGCGCGGACGGCGAGCGGGCGGGCCGCCGCCCACGGGCGCACCAAGCAGTCCGGCTCGAACACGCGGAAACCCCGCCCCGCAGATGCGGGACGGGGTTCGCCCACCCAGTCGGGTGGAAGAGTCTGAACGAGTCAGACGGGGAAAGTCACTTAAGGGTGACCTTGCCGTAAAGCCGCTTCGATCTCAGCCTTGGCCTTCTCGGCGTCTTCCTTCTTCGCGGAGGGAAGATGGTGGAGGGCGCAGAGTCAACCAGGTCCTTGGCTTCCTTGAGGGCCCAGGTAAGCCAGGTTCTTGACGACCTTGACGACGGCGATCTTCTTGTCACCGGCGGACTCGAGGACGACCTCGAACTCGTCCTTCTCTTCCTCGGCGGGGGCGTCGGCGGCCGGGGCGGCAACGGCGACGGCTGCGGGGGCAGCGGCCTCAACGTCGAAGGTCTCCTCGAAGAGCTTCACGAAGTCGGAGAGCTCGATGAGGGTCATTTCCTTGAAAGCTGCGATGAGCTCGTCATTGGAGAGCTTAGCCATGAGTGGCATCCTTCCTAATTGGCCTGCACGAGTGCAGATTGTTGGGTAGTTTCACGCAGCCGGTGGCAGCGTGGAACATGGCCTGTCTCGTCAGGCCGCCTCGCTCTGCTTTTCGCGCAGAGCATCGATGGTGCGCACTGCCTTGACGGGCAGAGCGTTGAATGCGAACGCCGCCTGACCAATCTTGGCCTTGAGGACGCCTGCGGCCTTGGCCAGCAGGACCTCGCGGGACTCGAGATCGGCAAGCTTCTTGACACCCTCGGCGCTCAGGGGAGCGCCGTCCATCGCGCCGGACTTCAGCACGAGGGCGGGGTTGTCCTTAGCAAAATCACGCAGGGTCTTGGCGGCCTCAACGGGCTCGCCGGAGACGAAAGCGATGGCCGTGGGACCCTTGAGGTCCTCAGCCAGGAAGTCGAGGCCGACCTCCTTGGCCGCCAGGCGCGCCAGCGTGTTCTTTGCCACGGCGTAGGTCGCGTTCTCGCCCAGGCCGCGACGCAGCTGCTTGAGCTGGCCAACGGTCAGGCCGCGGTACTCGGTCAGCAGGACAGCGTCGGCTGCGCGGAAACGCTCCACGAGCTCGGCAACTGCTGCCACCTTGTCGGACTTCGCCATGGTCCTCCTTCCAGATACGTGACCGTAGGCAAGAAAAAACCCGGCACGTAGGTTCGTGTCGGGCGTACGCTCGGTTGCAGCTAGGCTGCTCACTCACCTACGTTGGATTTCCCTCCACTAGCGTGGACACCAACGGTCTTCGGCACGGATCAGCTTAACAGGGCGGGCAGGTGCACGCAAGCATGGCGGCGCGTTTCACAGACGAGGCCGGGTCCGGCCGCGCGCTCAGTCCGCCGCTGGGCAGATGCGCGAGGCCGGGGCGGGCTTGCGGGGCGCCCCGGGAAGGATGCACCTGGCTGGGCCGGTGTTCGCGTGCTGGATGTGTGAACACGACACACGAGCTCGCCGTCCGGAGATGCGCATTGGGGGCCCCGGCCTCGCGGCGTGATAGCCGTCAGACGAGCTTCCACCCCGACGCCCGCGAGCGCGCGTCCCAGAAGGCCCGGTACTGGCCGTCCGCCTGCGAGTAGAGCTCTGCGTGCGTGCCGATCTGGGCGACGCGGCCTTCCTCGTTGAGGACGACGATCTGGTCGGCTGCCGTGATTGTGTCGAGCTTGTGGGCGATGACGATGAGGGTCGCGTCGCGCCGCAGGGCTGCCATGGCGTCTGTGACGCGCGATTCATTCTCGGGGTCGAGCGCGCTCGTGGCCTCGTCGAAGAGAACGACGGGCGCAGCTTTCAGGAGCGCACGTGCGATGGAGACGCGCTGGCGTTCGCCGCCGGACAGCGCGCGGCCTCCCTCCCCGACGGGGGTGTCCCAGCCGAGCGGCAGGCGTTCGACGATCTCGTCGACTCCGCTCAGGCGGGCCGCTTCCTCAATGTCCGCCCGGGTAGCGTCGGGGTTGCCGACACGTACGTTGGCCTCGAGAGTGTCGTCGAAGAGGTAGACGTCCTGGAAGACGAGGGACAGCTGCGCCATGAGGTCGGCGGTCTCCCAGTCGCGCACATCGCCAGCTCCCACGCGGACGCTGCCCGCATCCACGTCGTAGAAGCGTGCGATGAGGCGCGCAATGGTGGTCTTGCCACAGCCCGAGGGGCCCACGATCGCGGTCATGGTTCCGGGTTCCACGTGGAAGGACACGCCCTGCAGGACCGGGCGGTCGGCCTCGTAGGAGAAGGACACGTCCTCAAGGGAAACGGACGAGCCCGACGAGGCCGGGGCCTCGTCCGCGCGTCGCACGCCCTTGGGGGCGGGCAGTTCGGGGGCGGAGAGGATCTCGTGGCTGAGGTCCAGGACGGGGCGCCGGGTTTCGAACGCGGAGGTGAGCGTCCCGATGTCGACAAGGATCTGCGTAAAGCGCAGCAGCAGGCCGATGGACACGACTGCCTCCACCGGGCCGACGGTCCCAGCGACCGACAGCCAGCCGATCGCGCAGATGAGCGTCACGACGACGACCTGGGCGGCCATGCCGTTGACGATCTGGCCAACCGTCTCCCTCATGAGTGAGCGTCGCGCGGCCACCCCGTAGGCGTCTTCGGCCCGCTGGAGGGGCTCGTAGGAGGCGGAGCGCCCGCACGCGCGCAGGGCGCCCTGCTTGGTCGCGTATTCGACGATGCGGTGGGACAGCTCGCGGGCGGGAGGTTCCTTGAGGGCGGCCCCCGACTGCAGGCATCGGCGTGCCACCCACACTCCCCCGCCGATGACCGGGATCGCTGCCACGCACACCAGTCCGAGGACCGGCGAAAACACGGTGATGCCGACGAGCATCGTCGCCGAGGTGACAATCGCGGCGATGAGGGGCGAATACATGTGCGCGAAGATCTCGCCCAGAACCATGAGCTCGCGCGAGACGAGGCGCGACGTCTTTCCGGCCGTGTCCGCGCGGAAGGACCCGAGCGGCAGGGACGCCACCTTGTCGCCGATCGCTCGGTGCATGTTCGACAGGAAGTCGAAGGCCACCGAATAGGAGCGCATGGCGAGCAGGTACTCGACGACAAAGGAGGTAAGGGCGCACAGAGCGAGCACAACGAGCCACGATCCCAGGCGCATACCCCACGCGGGCGCGCCCGAGGTCAGGGCAATCGCAGCCGGGATGAAGGCGACCAGGGAGACGCCGCGCACCGCTCCGACGACACAGGACAGCACGGTTGCTTGAACGAAGTCGGCTCGTCCCTGCTCGGAGAGGGGTTCGCGCAGCCGGGGGATGAGGTCGAGCATGTCAGTGTCCTTTCGCGGGCGCGCTCATGCGACGCATGTAGGGATGATCGGCGAGCTGGTCGGGCGTGCCCAGCGCGATGAGACGACCAGCGTCGAGGATGGCGATCTGGTCAACGCCGGCGATGGATGCGGCGCGGTGTGCGATGACCAGGACCGTCTTTCCTTGAACGAGGCGGGTGAGGGCTTCCTGAATATCGGCCTCGGCTTCCGGGTCGGTAAAGGCGGTGGCCTCATCCAGGACGAGGATGGGGGCATCAACGAGGAGGGCGCGCGCAATCGCTATGCGCTGCGCCTGGCCACCGGAGGGGTGGGCGTCCTCCCCGATGACGGCGTCGAGACCTCGGGGCAGGGAGCGCAGGTAGTCGTCGATGCGCGCGGCCCCGGCGGCCGCCCATACCTCTTCGTCGCTGGCGCCCGGGACTCCGAGCGCGATGTTGTCGCGCACGGAGATGTCGAGGAGTTGCGGGTCCTGGAGGACGAAGGAGACGTGTCGGTAGAGAACGTCGGGGGCAATGTCGCGAGCATCGACCCCGCCGATGCGGACAGCCCCCCGCTCCGGGTCGGCGAAGCGCGCGACCAGCGTCGCGAGCGTCGATTTTCCCGAGCCGGAGGAACCCACGAGGGCGGTCACCGATCCCTCGGGGATCGTCAGGCTCACGTCATCCAGCGCGAGGGTCTCTCCGTAGGAGAAAGAGACGCCATCAATCTCGATGTCAGCTCGCTGCGGCTCTGCACGTCCCTCGGCGGGCAGCGGATCGACGGACAATAGGTCCACGATGCGCAACGCGGCGGCACCGGCGATCTGGTAGGCCCACGTCGTCGTCCCCAAAACCTCGATGGCCGCCGGGATAACGAGCGCGATGAGCGCGCAGGTGATCACCTGGACCGGACTCACAATGCCCGAGGCCGCGAGCGCGGAACCCCCCGCCGTCGAGACGAGCAGGATCAGGGAGGGGGACACGGTCGCCTGCCCGAGCGCGGAGCCTTTCAGCAGCGGGCCGCACCAGTCGACGTAGAAGCGTGAGAAGTCCTCGGCGGCCCGTGTGAATCGCTCGTGTGAGCGCCCGACGGTTCCGAACGCCTTGACGACGCTGATGCCGGACACGAATTCGACCATCGTGGACGAGACCCGCGTGAGGTGTCGATCCATCTCGGCGGTCTTCTCCCCCATGCCTCGCATCATCCACGCGTTGAGGAGCCCATAGAGGGGCAGCGTCGCGATCGAGAGGAGCCCGAGTCGCCAGTCGACGACGAAGGCGTAGATGAGCAGGGAGACTGGCGCACTGACGGCGGCCGCGGATTCGACGGGCGCGTGCGCGATGACCGTGTGTACGTCGTGGGTGTCGTCCTGGATGGCCTTGCGCACGGCCCCCGAGTTCGTGGATGTGAACCAGGCGAGGGGTGCGGCGGCGAGGACACCCACCATGCGCGAGCGCACGATGTGCCCGAAACGCACGTCCGCGAAGTGAGTGACGGTCAGCGCGACGAAATAGATCCCGTATCGAAGGCCAAAGGCACCGGTCAGCCACATGAGCAGCGTCATCACCTCTCCGCGGTCCGGGGCAATGCCCGATCGCGCAGCAGCCAGCAGTACCTCCCCAAGCTGGACGAGGATGACGTAGGGGGCGACCGCGAGCGCGCCGTAGAGGAACCCGAGCACTCGGGCGACCATCATGGACCCACGGATAGGGGCGGTCAGTTCCTTGAAGGCGCGTTGGCCCGCCAGATGCGCAGCGCGCGGGTCTTCCATGCGCGATCCGTTGCTATGCGGGTCACGTGGGGACGAGGCAGTGGTGTCCTCGCGTTCGTCGGTGTCGTTCATTGGTGGTCTCCTTCGCAAGCATGCTTGGCGCCCATCGGAGTGAGCGTGATGAGTTGGTCCGCGCAGGCCGAAGCGAACTCGCCGTCGTGAGTAACGACGATGACGGCCGCGCCTTCGTCGGCAATGCGGCGCAGGGTGGAGGTGATGGAGTCGAGGTGCCGGGCGTCGACGCCCGACGTAGGTTCGTCGAGGATGACGACGGGGCGCCCGGTCGCCCGGGCCGCGGCAATGACGAGGCGCTGTTTTTGTCCGCCCGACAGGCTCAGCGGGTGCCGATCCCCCAAGTGCGCGAGGTCGAAGTCGGCCAGGAGCTTCTCCCCGGCCTCGCCGCTCGCCTCCGAGGCCCCGATCGTCAGCTCACCCTCGAGCGTGTCAGAGAACAGCTGACGTCCGGTGTCCTGCATGACGAGCGCGCACGCCGCTCGGCGCTGTCGACGATTGGTTGCCTGCCCGTCCAGGGTGATCGTCCCGGAACCGGGGCCGGCCAGTCCGCATAGCACGCGCACGAGGGTCGTTTTCCCGGCGCCGTTCTCTCCAGCGATGCAGGTGATCTGCCCTGCCGGAAAATCCGCGTCAAACCCCTCGAACACCGGAGTGCTCCCGTAGGCGAAGCTCAGGTCCCGGCAGGACAGGCGTACATTCGCGGTCGGCGCGGCGTGCGCATCGCTCTCCCGGGAGGTCACCCAGGCCTCGGGCGGACCAGGGTCCACGAGGGTCCGCAGACCGAGCGACCTGCGTTCCTCATCGCCCATCGAGTAGAATTCCTCGCCGCTCCACCGACGCGTGACCGTTCCACCTTCCATGAGGAGAACCTGATCGGCGAGCCCCCGCAGGAAGTGGAGGCGGTGCTCAACGACGACGATCGTCATCCCCTGTTCTTTGAGGATCGCGAGTGCGCGTCGCACGTCGGCGATGGCGTCCGGATCCAGGTTCGACGTCGGTTCGTCAGCCAGGAGGACCGGGGCACCCGATGACAGCGCGCAGGCGAGCGCCACCTTCTGCAGCTGCCCGCCCGACAAGGTCGAGAGCTTGCGGTCCATCAGGTGCGAGATCCCCATGAGCTCGGCGGCACGTGTGCTGGTCTCGATCAGAGCCTCTCGATCGCGGCCATAGTTCTCCCCGCAGAATGCCAGTTCCTCGGCGACGGTGTCACAAAAGAACTGTGTGCGCGGGTTCTGGAAGACCGACGAGCACAGGTGACCGACCTCGGTCAGGGGGACCTCGGCGAGGTCGCGACCGTCGATCCTCACCGCGCCTTCCAGCTCTCCCGGCGTCATCTGGGGGACGAGGCCGGTGAGCGAGCGCATCAGCGTCGACTTCCCGCACCCGGAAGACCCGCACACGAGGGTGAGGGTGCCCGGACGGGCGGACAGGTCGACTCCGGTGAGCGCGTCGACGCGATCTCCCGTCAGCTCACTGACGTAGGAGAACGACAGGGATTCAACATCAATCACGGTAGGACTCCCAGGTACGCGCAGATCTCGATGACAATGACGCCAGCGACGCACGCGAGTGCGAGCACGTCCCAGGCGCTGGCCCGCAGCCGCGTCAGCGAGGTGGGGAGCGTGGGGCCACCCAGGCCTCGAATGACGCTCGAGGCCGCCAGGTCGTCTGCCACGCGCGCGATGGAGGACAGCAGGGGGACGAGGAAGCGCTCGGCTATCACGAGGGGGGTGGCGCAGAACACCACGAATCCCGAGGTCGACGCCGCGCATTTCCAGCGCCTCGCGAATGGCGACCGCCTCCGCTCCAACCGTCGGGAGGACGCGGAACGCGACAACGAGGGCATCGACGAACACACGCGGCAGGTGAATCGCACGCAGGGCTGCCTTCATCTGGCCGATCCGCGTCGTGCGGTACACGTAGAGGGCGAGGCCAAAGCCCGCGAAGAATCGCGCGAACCAGAATGCGATCGCGGCGCACGTGCCGATCACGAGGACCACGCTACGCGGCGCCCCCATGCCCTCGAGCCACGCGACGAGGAGGGGCGAGCCGAGGCTAAACGCGTCGCAGACGAGGCACCCAAGCCCGGTGCGCGCCGCGGTGGCGCCACCCACCTCCCACAGGAGGGCAAGCACCGCGAGCAGCTGCACCGCCAGCAGCGTGGACGTGGGGCTCGCGCGCATGACAAACGCGTTGAGGACGAGGAGGGCAAGAAGCTTGGTGCGCGGATCCAGCCTGCTCACTAACTGGCCTGGGGCGTCCTCGGCGAGCGAGATCTCAGGCAACGCCGGCCTTCGCGAAGTGCTTGCGCAGCAAGAAACGACCAATAAGCCCGCCGAGGCACGCGACGATCATCGTAACAACCACCCACACGCTGATGACCGCGGGGCTAAAGAGGGCACGCATACCATCCGCGTAGTCCTGGCCCATCTGGGACGCGACATCCGCGTAGTAGGAGTCGGGAGCAAAGAAAATCGGAGCAAGCGGGCCAATCCCCCACAGGGAAAACAGCATGTATGCTGCAATGTTTCGAGGGGCACTAAGATAGCCGCCACTGTGGGCGATAAGGTCAGCCAGGAAACCGAGAATGAGGGCGACCGGTACGGTCACCCACGCATGCCCTGTCACGACCATGAAGAAGGCGACGATGCCCGCCATGATCGTCATCGTCCCAAACATGCGCGAACGCACCAGCATGAGCATGATGACCGGCCCGTTCAGGAGGAGGCCAACAATCCCGCCGACGAACATGAACGCCGAAGCCCGAAAGAAGCCGAGCATCGCCGAGCACCACATGAGGACAAAGTAGACGGCGGTGAACGCGCCAATCGTGACGATCGAGCGCGCCTTTGTAACACCCGAACCCGAAACCTGAGACATTATCGTGACCCTTCACGAACATAGGGATTATAGAAGCAAATTAAAGGGTACCCTATTTTTAACCTAGCCTTTGTGACCTACGTCCCTTATCGCACGTTCAGGCCCGGATTGACGAGCCGTAGCCTAAAAGGCGGGTCCCCGCGCAGCAGCGCTGCGCGGGGACCCGAAATTGCTTCGTCAGCGAGCGTGGCTCACTTCTCGATGAGGGTCCTTGACCTTGGTGACATCCAGGGGGATGCCGGGGCCCATCGTCGTGGCGACGGCGCCCTTGAGCAGGTAGCGGCCCTTGGCGGAGGTCGGCTTGAGACGCAGCACCTCGTCCAGGACGGAGGCGTAGTTCTCGGTCAGCTGCTCGGCGGTGAAGGAGGCCTTGCCGACGATGAACGCCAGGTTGGCGTGCTTGTCGACGCGGAACTCGATACGGCCGCCCTTGATCTCCTTGACAGCCTTGGCGACGTCCATGGTCACGGTGCCGGTCTTGGGGTTCGGCATGAGGCCACGGGGGCCGAGGATACGGCCGAGGCGGCCAACCTTGCCCATCAGGTCAGGGGTAGCAACGGCGACATCGAAGTCGGTGTAGCCCTTGGCAACCTTCTCGATGAGCTCGTCGCCGCCGACCTCGTCGGCGCCTGCGTCGATCGCTTCCTGAGCGCGCGGACCAACGGCGAAGACCAAGACCCGGGCGGTCTTGCCGGTGCCGTGCGGCAGGGAAACGGTGCCACGGACCATCTGGTCCGCCTTGCGGGGGTCGACACCGAGTCGGAAGACGACCTCAACGGTCGAGTCAAACTTGGTGACGGTGGTCTCCTTGGCCAGCTTCATGGCCTCGAAGGGGGTGTACAGCACGTCCGCGTGGACCTTCTCGGCCGCTGCGCGGTAGCTCTTGGAGCGCTTGGTCATTCTGCTTCTTCTCCTTGCAGTCGTGGGTGTCGGGCAGCGCCTGCCCTACCACGGGGGGTTGGTTGTTGTCAGTCCTCAACGGTGATACCCATGGAGCGGGCGGTACCGGCGATGATCTTGGCGGCGGCGTCGGCGTCGTTGGCGTTCAGGTCGGCCATCTTGGCCTCGCCGATCTCACGAGCCTGAGCCATGGTGATCGAACCAACCTTGGCGGTGTTCGGGGTGCCGGAACCCTTCTGGACGCCAGCAGCCTTCTTGATGAGCTCAGCGGCGGGCGGGGTCTTGAGGACGAACGTGAAGGTACGGTCCTCGTAGACGGTGATCTCAACGGGGATGATGTTTCCGCGCTGCGATTCGGTGGCCGCGTTGTACGCCTTGGTGAACTCGACGATGTTCACACCGTGCTGGCCCAGTGCGGGGCCGACGGGGGGTGCAGGGGTGGCTGCACCGGCCGCGATCTGAAGCTTGATCAGGCCGGTGACCTTCTTCTTCTTTGCCATGAATGCGGGTCTTTCTACTGAAGTTCTGGCCGACGGATGCCGACCAGGGCGGAGCGTCAGGGGCGGACCCACTGGGGCTCAGTGGGCACAGTGCACCCAACGCACACAAATATGCATGATAACTCCAACCCGGCCTCGTTCCCAAGTCCGGGTGGGTGACATCACTGCTCGAGCTTCTCCACCTGGTCGAAGCCGAGCTCGAGCGGCGTTTCGCGCTCGAAGATGGTGACGAGCACCTTGAGCTTCTGGGTTTCGGGCATAATCTCGGAGATCGTGGCCGACATGGTCTCGAAGGGGCCGTCGGTGACGGTGACGATCTCGCCGACCTCGAACTGGGTCTGGACGGCCTGCACGGGCGCGGGCTGATCCTTGGCGGCCTCGGCAGCTTCCTCGAGGACGTTGGGCGTCAGGAGCATGACGACCTCGTCGATGGACAGCGGCACCGGGTTGTGCTGGTCGCCCACGAAGCCGGTGACGGCGGGGGTTTCCTTCACGACGCGGTAGGAGGCCTCGTTGAAGTCCATGCAGACGATCGCGTAGCCGGGGATGCGCACGTGGCGCACGCGCTTCTTCGCGTTGCCTCGGTACTCCATGACGTACTCGTCCGGAACCTCGACGGCGAAGATGTAATCTTCCATGTTCTGCGTCGTGATGCGCTGCTCAAAGGTTCGCCTTGACCTTGCGCTCGTGGCCCGAGTAGGTGTGGATGACGTACCAGTCGCCGGGGGACATGTAGAGCTTGCGGCGCAGCTTGGCGATCGCTTCCTCTTCCGGCGAGGCCGGGGCTGCTTCTTCGGGGGCGCCATCCTCGGCGGCCTCGTCCTGGGAGGCCTCCTGCTCGGGAGCCTCAACCTCAGCGGGGGCGTCGGCGGCGGTCTCTTCGGCGGGCGCCGCGGCGGCGTCCAGCTCGGTTTCGACGGTCAGGTCTTCGGTGTACTTGTCGTCACTCACGACTATTCCTCCTGGAAATGGGGCCGGACCGTGAAAGAAACCCGCCTGCAGGTTCCTGCGGGCGGGTTCGTCGGTCTCAGCCGAAGATCAATGCACTTAGCTTACCGAATCCGAAGTCGAGTAGGCCAGCGAAAAGCATGATTGCGGCGACAAACACAACGACGACAACGAAGTACGTCCAGGTTTCCGAAGCGGTGGGGTAGGTCACCTTCTTCATCTCGTCGATGACTGCTTGATGAAGAGGAAGATGCCCGCGAAGAAACCAGGCTTCTTCTTCTGATCCTTGACGGCGTCATCACGCTTGCGCGTTGCGCTCGTCTTCGTACGGTCTCGGCGCGAGGATTCGACGTCCGAGGCTTTTTCTGCGGCCATGGGAATCCTCCTGCGAAAATGTAAGCCTTATCCGCAGGGCAGGCGGGACTCGAACCCACAACCGCCGGTTTTGGAGACCGGTGCGCTACCAATTGCGCCACTGCCCTACGCAGGAAAACCTGCCTGAGAAACATTAGTGGATACCCTGCGACTTTGTCCAACCGAGTGTGACCCCATCTCCACACAAACCCCGGAATCTCAACCAAGGCCTCGTAAATGAGAGGTAGCCCACGTGCGCATTGCGGGGGCGAAAACCCGCGCGGGCGCGCGACGTGGGACCATGGAGGGGTGACCAATACACCTCGCACCCGTGTCTCTGATCGTTTCAACGCCATCACGCCGTCCGCGACCTTGGCCGTGGACGCGAAAGCTAAGGCCCTCAAGGCCGCCGGCCGCCCCGTGATCGGCTTCGGCGCTGGCGAACCCGACTTCGCCACGCCCGACTACATTGTCGAGGCCGCCGTGAAGGCCGCGCGCAACCCCGCGATGCACCGCTACACGCCCGCCGCCGGCCTGCCGGCGCTGCGCGAGGCCATCGCGGAAAAGACCCTGCGCGACTCCGGCTACGAGGTCTCCCCCTCCGACATCGTCGTCACCAACGGCGGCAAGCAGGCCGTGTTCCAGGCCTTCGCCGCGCTGCTGGGCCCCGGCGACGAGGCCATCCTGCCGACCCCGTACTGGACCACGTACCCCGAGGTCGTCAAGCTCGCCGGCGCGACCCCCGTCGAGGTGTTCGCGGGCGCCGACCAGGACTACAAGGTGACCGTCGAACAGCTCGAGGCCGCGCGCACCCCTCGCACGAAGGTCCTCCTCATGTGCTCGCCGTCCAACCCGACGGGCAGCGTCTACACGCCCGAGGAGCTGACCGCGATCGGCCAGTGGGCCCTCGAGCACGGCATCTGGGTCATTTCGGATGAGATCTACGAGCACCTGCTCTACGAGGACGCACAGACCGCGCACATCGTCAAGCTCGTCCCCGAGCTGGCCGACCAGTCCGTGATCCTCAACGGCGTGGCCAAGACCTACGCGATGACCGGCTGGCGAGTGGGCTGGATGATCGGCCCCTCCGACGTCATCAAGGCCGCGCTGTCCTTCCAGTCGCACCTGACCTCCAACGTCAACAACATCGCCCAGGAGGCCGCGCGCGCCGCCGTGTCCGGCTCCCTGGACGCCGTGGACGAGATGCGCGTCGCCTTCGACCGTCGCCGCCGCACGATCGTCGACATGCTGCGCCAGATCGACGGCTTCGACGTTCCCACCCCGAAGGGCGCGTTCTACGTCTACCCCTCCGTCGAGCGGCTGCTGGGTCGCGACATCCGCGGCCGCGTCGCCAACACGTCGGGCGAGCTCGCGGACCTGATCCTCGACGAGGTTGAGGTCGCGGCCGTGCCCGGCGAGGCCTTCGGCCCCTCCGGCTTCCTGCGCTTCTCCTACGCCCTGGCCGACGACGACCTCGTCGAGGGCATCACCCGAGTGCAGGAGCTCTTCGCCTGATGCACGTCACGTTCGAACGGACAGGCGAGGAGACGCCCTTCGGAACCGTCCTCCTCTCCCACGGGTACGCCGAGCACTCCGGACGCTACGCCCACCTGCGCTCCGCGCTCACCCGCGCCGGATACGACGTCGCGTTCTACGACCACGCGGGCCACGGGACCTCCGAGGGTCCCCGCGCCCGCGTGGACGTGGGCACCCTCATCCGCGACTTCGGCGACGCGCGCCGGGCGGCCCTCGCCCACGCGCGCACCCCCGACCTGTTCCTGTTCGGACACTCAATGGGTGGCCTCATCGCGGCCGCGTCGACCATCCTGGACCCGACGCGGCTGCGCGGCACGGTTCTGTCCGCGCCCGCGCTGCGCCCCTCCCCCACGTCGCCCCCTCCCGTGCCCGCGCACTCCTGCCGATCGCGCGAATCAGCCCCGGCCTCGTCGTGGCGAAGGGAGCCTCCGAGATGGAGGTCTCTCCCCTGTCGCGCGACCCGCAGGTCCAGCGCGACTTCGACGCCGACCCGCTCACCTACAAGGGCGGCGTGCCGATCCTGACGGGCGCGACCATGATCCTCCAGGGCGACGAGGTCCTCAAGCGCGCCGCCCGCCTCACCACCCCGACCCTGGTCATGCACGGATCCGGGGACCTTATGGTTGACCTGCGCGGCTCGCGCGACTTCGTGCGCGCCGCCCGCGGCGCTCACCCCGACGCGGACGTGCACCTGCGCATCGTCGACGGCGCCTACCACGAGCTACTCAACGAACCCGAGGGTCCGGGCCTGATCCGCGACATCATCAGCTGGCTCGGGGAGCACTAGGCCGTGGACGCGCCCGCTGTCCCCAACCTGACGGCGCCGCGCCCCACGCCTGCGGGCAGGCGCGACCTGTCGACCCTGCCCAAAGCTCACCTGCACCTGCATTTCACGGGGGCCATGCGCCCCTCAACGATGGTCGACATGGCGCGCACACAGGGCGTGCGCCTGCCCCCGAACCTGCTGCACATCGACGCCGCCTCCATGCCAGCCGACGGGCGCGGGTGGTTCCGTTTCCAGCGCGCCTATGATTCCGCGCGTCACCTCGTGCGCTCCGAGGCCGCGATGCGCCGCCTCATCCGCGAGGCCGCGGAGGACGACGCCGCCGAAGGCTCCGTGCGCATGGAGATTCAGGCCGACCCGACGTCCTACGCACCCTACGTCGGCGGCATCACCCCCGCGCTCGAGATCATCATCGACGAGGCCCGCTCCGCCTCGCGCGATACCGGCGTCGACATCGGTGTGATCGTCGCGGCCTCGCGCATGAAGCATCCCTTGGACGCGCGCACCCTCGCGCGCCTGGCCGCCTCGTTCGCGGGCGACGGCCCCGGCGACGTCGTGGGTTTGGCCTGTCGAACGACGAGCGCGTGGGTTCGACGGCTTCTTTTGCCCCTGCGTTCCGCATCGCGCGCCGCGCCGGACTCGTGGGTGTTCCACACGGCGGCGAGCTCCTGGGGCCTTCCTCCGTGCGCGAGGTTGTCTCCGCTTTGGCCCCCGCGCGCCTCGGGCACGGGGTGCGCACCAGCGAAGATCCGGCGCTCCTGCGCGCCGTCATCGACGAGGGCATCGCCCTGGAGGTGTGCCCGACGTCGAACGTCCACCTGGGCGTGTACACGGACTTTTCGCAGGTACCGCTGCCGACTCTGTTGTCTGCGGGGGCTACCGTTGCGCTGGCTGCCGACGACCCGCTGCTGTTCCGTTCGCGTCTGGTCGCCCAGTACGAGGTTGCGCGCGACGTGTTTGGGCTGTCCGACGAAGCCTTGGCCGGGCTCGCGCGGTCCTCGATCGACGCGTCGCTGGCCTCGCCCTCGCGCAAGGCGGCCTGGAAGGCAGACATCGACGCGTGGCTGGCGACGGAGCCTGCAGCGTAGTGCTGCGGCCCCCGCGGCGTAGTGCCTGTGTGGGGTGCGCACCTGATCTGTGAGGTGCTGCCCGCGCGCGCGAGCAACAACGTCAGCGGCACCCAGGTACTCGCGTATCATTGGGCGCTGCCCGCGCGCGCGAGCAACAACAGTTGTCACGCGAGGCAGCGCGCAGCTGTTTCTCACCGCCCTCACGATTCTCACTATTCTCACGATTCGGCACGTTTACCCAAAAATGTCGCACGTAATTCCCCCACGCCTCTTTCAAACTTTGAAATCGGATCGTTGATATTCCGCGGTTTTCAAGGCGTGATCCAGGAAACACGTTGGGGAATTACGTGCGAAATTTGGGGAGGCACAAGCCTTGGCGACCGACGGTTCGCATCCGGATAGGTTATGAACACGCGGATAGGTTACGAAGATATGGATAGGTTATTAAGCTATCCGGATGCGCATAACCTATCCGGATCGTGACAACCTATCCGCGTAACAGATCCGCGAGCACAGGCAAGATCGGCCTCAACACTCACGCGATTCCACACAGTTCCCCGACAATCTCGCACGTAATTCCCCCACGCCTCTTTCAAACTTTGAAATCGGATCGTTGATATTCCGCGGTTTTCAAGGTCTGTCCCAGAACACGCTTCGGGGAATTACGTGCGAGATTTGGGGATCCCTCTCTCAGTACGGTTGCTTCTTTCCCGTCCGATCACCCGAGCCGGCCACCTCGGGATGACCACAGACCCCGGCCTCGTACCTACCGACGACCACTTCACCAATAGTGCACGCGTGCACTATCATGGAGACATGAGCCGGTTTCATCGTGACGATGCGCCGTCCCTCGTGCGCGCTGCACGTCAGGACGCGTCCCTCACGCAGGCCGAGCTGGCGGCGATGACCGGGATGAGCCAGTCGACGCTCGCGCAGATCGAGTCCGGCAGGCGCGCAGTCTCCGCCGAACTGCTCGAACGCATCCTCCGCGTCGCCGACTACCGCCCCTCTGTGCCGCTCGCCCGCTACGCGCCTTCCATCAGCAGCTACGCCCAGGAACGAGGCCTCGGTTCCCTCCGCGTCTTCGGCTCGGTTGCCCGGGGAACAGACGGATTCGAGTCAGACATTGACCTGATCGGCACGCCTACTCGCGACCTGTCACTGTTCGAATTGGCGGACATCGCATCGTTCGCGTGCGAGCTCACCGGCTTCCCGACGGAGGTTCACGCGGACACTCACGTACCCGAGGCACTGCGAACTGCCGTTGACGAGGCGGTGCCCCTATGAGTGAGACTCCTTCCTTCACGCCTCGGCCGCGAGTGGCGCGCAGACACACGCCCAGTTTCGACGCTGAGAACTTCCTGCACGAACTCGACGTCATCGCCCACCGCATCGAGCGGGTTGCCGCTGTCCCCGCAGAGGCTTTCAGCGCCGATTGCCCGGAGTATGACTCGGCTTGCATGGTGATCATTCGGCTGGCCGCGTTCCTGGAACGCGAAGAGTACGCGTCCTACATGGATGCCCTGACTTCCTCGGAGAAGCGCGCCCTGCGCACGACCCGCAACATCGCGGCACACTCGGGGTACCAGAACATGGATGACCAGCTCCTGTGGACGGCCGTCACCCGCAACGTGCCCGACATGATCGAGCGCTTACGCTCCGCGGCCTCACGCGGATAGGTTATGAAGATGTGGATAGGTTATTAACCTATCCACAAGCGAATAACCTATCCGCATCGTGACAACCTGTCCGCGAGCGCAGGCAAGCTTCTCCTCGACACTCGCACGATTCCACACAGTTCCCCGACAATCTCGCACGTAATTCCCCCACGCCTCTTTCAAACTTTGAAATCGAAACGTTGATATTCCGCGGTTTTCAAGGCATGATCCAGGAAACACGTTAGGGAATTACGTGCGAAATTTGGGGAAGTCTCAGCGGCACCCGCAGCACCTGCAGTATCGACGGTATCGACGGAATTTACGGGAGGATGCAAACACAGCCGTTGCCCGGTCCCCGTGGCCCACAGCCACAGCGGTGCCCAAAACGCAGACCACCTCTGCTCAAACCACCAAAATACAGCCATTGTGGCCGGGGTGGTCTGCACTTTGGGCAGATTGCCGGTGAGGGCCATCCTCACCAGCACACAGCGACTGCCGACACCACCTCGGCGGCCGAGGGCTCGCACGCGGATAGGTTACGAAGATATGGATAGGTTATTAACCTATCCGGATGCGAATAACCTATCCGCATCGTGACAACCTATCCGTATAGCGGCACTCTATCCGCGTAACGAATCCGCGAGAGCAGGCCAGATCGGCCTCAACACTCGCACGATTCCACACAGTTCCCCGACAATCTCGCACGTAATTCCCCCATGCCTCCTTCAAACTTTGAAATCGAAACGTTGATATTCCGCGGTTTTCAAGGTGTGTCCCAGAACACGCTTCTGGGAATTACGTGCGAAATTTGGGGAGGCCCCGCAGCAGGTTCTCCGGAAAGATGCCAAGGACGGTCAAGGCCACAACGACCATGACCCGCTACCAGGCGCCGACCGTGACCCTCTACCGGATGGCCCGCTACCAGGCGATACCGACCGTGACCCGCTACCGGGTGACCGTCTACCAGGCGATGCCGACCGTGACCGGCTCGGGAACCAAGGTGACGCCAAACGCGTCATTCACCCGCTCGCGCACGGCGCGGGCCAGGGCCTCGATGTCGGCACTGCTCGCGCCGCCGCGGTTCGTCAGGGCCAGTACGTGCTTGGTGGACAGGGATGCGCGCGGCGGATCCCCGGCCTCGGGCAGGTGGAAGCCCTTGGAGCAGCCCGCGTGGTCGATGAGCCAGGCGGCGCTCGTCTTGACGAGGCCCTCCCCCGCGCCGAAGCGTGGCGCGCCCTCGGGCAGGGACGCGGCCACGGCCTCGGGCAGGATCGGGTTCGTGAAGAAGGAGCCGGCGCTCCACGTGTCATGATCGGCGGGGTCGAGGACCATGCCCTTGCCGCGGCGCAGCTCCAGGACGGTCGAACGCACCAGGGACGCGTCGGCGCGCTCCCCGGCCTCGACGCCCAGGCGCCGGGCGAGCTCGGAGTACATGACGGGGGCGCTCAGGGGCGAGCGCTCCAAGCGGAAGTCGACCGAGAGAACAACCCAGCGGCCGGTCGGGCCCCACGGGCGGCCATTCAGGCCCGCCTCGCCGACGCTGCGCTTGATCGCCGAGGAGCGGTAGGCGAATCCGAGCTCAGCCGGAGCCAGGCGCACGACGGTGCCGGTGAGGCGGTCGTAGGCCTCGACGCTGTCGATGGTTTCGGCGACCTCGTGGCCGTAGGCGCCCACGTTCTGCACGGGGGACGCGCCGACGGTGCCGGGGATGCCGGAGAGCGCTTCGACGCCGGAGAGAGACCCTGGGCCAGGGTCCAGGACACGAACTCGTCCCAGACGGTGCCCGCACCGGCGCGCACGAGCACCGGCCCGGAAGGACCCTCATCGATGATGGAGGCGATCTCGCCGAAAGGCTGCACGTCCACGACCGTGCCCTCAAAGGGCGCGTCGGAGGCCAGCAGGTTCGATCCGCCACCCACAACGAGCAGCGGGCCGCCCGAGGCGTCGGCCGCGCGAACGGCCTCCACGAGGGCGTCGGTCGAGGTGGCGGGCACGAGGCGGGCAATCGGGCCACCCACGCGCAGGGTCGTCAGATCAGCAAGGGTCGTCATGTCCCTAAGCCTAGTCGCACGGCGCGCGTTCGGCCTAACCCCGGCAGGCCTCGGCCCCGCGAGCGCCGGGTGGTACGCACCGGCACGAGGCCGTGGTAAGCCTGCGATCCGGCGCACGCAGCGGTGGGCAGACTGAGGCACGAGGCCGTGGCAGGCTCGTCCCCCTCCGTTCGTTCGCCGGAGGGTAGCGTGAGGATTTCAGGGAATAGTGATGACGATCTTGCCACGCACGTGGCCGCCCATGAGCTCCGTGTACGCGGCGCGTACTTGCTCCACGTCGAACGGGTAGGTGCCCGCGATAGTCAGGTTCACCGTGCCGCGGTCAATGAGTCCCGCAACTGTTGCAATGTCGGCGATCTTTCCGTCTCGCCCGCCCGTGAAGCGCGCGCGACGCAGGGCGATCGCGGGAGTTGGAACGAGAGTGCCCACGCGCTCTCCCGGGACGCCGAGGCGGTGGGCCAGCGACGCGTAGCCACCGAAGCAGTCGATAAAGGCTGTGACGGGTGAAGGGGCTGCATCCCGGATCTGCTGTTCGAGGCTTTCGCCGTAGGACACGGGGATCGCGCCGAGGGAACGCAGGTAGTCGGCGTTCGAGGGACTGGCGATACCGATGACGGTCGCACCTCGGGCGAGTGCGAGCTGTGTGACGAGGCCTCCCACTCCCCCGGCGGCTGCGGCGACCACGATGACGTCGCCCGCCTCGCCCTTCACGCTGCGCATGGCACCCATCGCGGTCTGTGCGGCAACACCCAGGCCTCCGGCGACATCGAAGCTGACGGAGGCGGGTTTGGGGACAACGTTCGTCGCCGAGGTGAGTACGTCCGTCGCGAGTGCCCCGTATTCCCGAGCGGACCAGGGCGCGGCACGCAACAGGCCAATTACCTCGTCCCCCACTCCCATGTTGCTCACCGCCGGGCCGACGGCCGTCACGACGCCGGCAAAATCCTGTCCGACGCCTCGCAACGGGCGTTCCTTGCCGCGAGCGAACCAACGGGCAGGGTGAACGATGGTGCGGACGACCTCGAGGGGCCTCGTCAATCCACCGAAGAGCTTGTAGTCAACAGGGTTGATGCCGGCGGCCCGCACCTTCACGAGCACCTGCCCCTCACCGGGCGCAGGAAGGGATACCTCGCCTTCCTCGAGCACCTCAGCGCCTCCGAAACGACGGTATCCGATCATTCGCGCCATGATTCTTCTTCTCTCATCGAAGCGACACTGAGCGCCACGTCACAGGCGTTCCTGCGCACCATGATACGCCCGTAGAGTCGCCGAAGAAAGGCGCAAGGACAAGCCGGATACGCGGCCTGTCTAGTCGCCAAACACCAGGTCCGTGCGCCTGGTTCCACGCCGGTCGGGCACCTGCCCGTCGAGGACGATCGCGAGGAGGACGGGTAGAGCCACGAACGCGAGAGCCCTGTGGTAGCCGATGTGGTCGGCGATGAGGCCGAGGAGCGGCGGGCCGATGAGGGCCGCGCCGTAGTTGACGGTGGACAGGACGGAGACGCGCGCGGGCGTCATCACGGGGTCGACGGACAGGGCGGAGATGCCCAGCGGGAAGCCGAGGGCCGAGCCGATGCCCCACAGGGCGATTCCTGCGACCGCGAACAGGTGGTACGGCGCGAATGCCACGAGCAGCAGGCCCACGACCGCGCCGGGCTTAGAAGTTTCCCTCTGCCAACTCTCGCAGCGCTGCCTTCTCCAGCTCGGCTTGGCCCAGCAACTGTTTGAGGCGCGCGTTTTGCTCGCGCAACTCACGCAGCTCCTTGGCCTCACGACGACTCATCGACCCATAACGCTGGCGCCACCGGCACAACGTCGCCTCGCTGATACCCAGCACGCGGCAGGCCTGGGCCACACTCATGCCCTCACCTCGCAGCGCCTCGGCCTTCTCCAGCTTCACGACAATCTGCTCAGGCGTGTGCTTCGAGAACTTCCTCATGCTCATCCATTCTGCCCGGCCACAAGCAGCCGGGACTACTCAGAACAACCCTCTCACAACAAACGGTCCGAAAAACCCAGACCCCTCCAGCATGCTCTCGCTCCTCATCGTCGAGAAATGGAACGTGCGGATCTTTTTTTGTTCCGCTCGCTATACTTAGCTTATGTTGTCAGACAAATCTGTGCAAGAGATTACAGCACAAGTACCCGGATCCACCGACGCAAACTGGGCGGCACCAGCACACATTGATACGCGATCCTCCGTCACGATGGACGCGATCAAGTCCTACATCCTGCGCCACGGGCTGCGCCCCGGGGACCACCTGCCCACCGAATCCGCGCTGTGCGCCGACCTCGGAGTCTCGCGCTCTTCGGTTCGTGAGGCACTGCGCAAACTCCAGGCCCTCGACATCGTCACGGTCCGCCAGGGATCGGGCTCCTACGTCGGAGACATGTCGCTGCAACCCCTGGTCGAAACCCTCGTGCTGCGCGCGGCCCTCGACGACATCAACGGCGTGCAGTCCCTGCACTCGATCGTCGAAACCCGCCACGCCCTCGACCTCGGGATCGCGCTGCCGCTCACGCGCGCCATGAAGGGCACATCCAACCCGGAACTGTGGGAGCTGGTCAACACGATGACCGACCACGCCCACGCCGGCGAGACCTACTTCGACCAGGACATCGCCTTCCACTCCGGGCTGCTCGCCTACCTGAAGAACCCGCTCATGCACCAGCTCGTCGCCGCCATGTGGCTGGTTCACCAGAGCGTGACCCCTCAGCTGGCCGCAGCCTCGCGCGAGGAGATGGAGGACACCGCCGAGGCGCACGCCGCGATCCTGCGCGCGTGCGAGGCCGGGGATGTGGAGGCGTACGCCGCAGCAGTCGACGCCCACTACGAACCCCTCATGGCCATCATCGAAGGCCGCTGACCAGGAGCCCCGGCCCGCGCGGCGATGAACTTTGAACTGCGCGCCGGGGCCCACGCTGAGCACCGCTCCGGGAAACACGACACCTCCCATAGGCCACGCTCGCGCTCAAAGACGACCACGGCCTCGGCCCCCAACAGCTGACAGTCGGAGTACCCGAAAGGCTCCCTCCCCCAGGCCGACGACGACGCGCGCGGATCCGACCAGCCACCGCGCCCATCGCGCTCCATCCAGCGGATTCGGTTCGGATTCGGCAGGTCCGAGGCCATGGTCAGCCCATTGAAGTCAGCTCCCGTGCCCGAGGCCGGGGCGGGCCGCTCGTCGAAGAAGAGAATGAGACGCTCATCATGGAGCCTCACAAGGGCGGGAATACGCGCCTCACCTGCACCGATCGGTGCGACGATCTGGCGGGCACCCACCCCACATTCTGTGTCATAGCTCTCGGCTTATAGGCCAAAACGTGTTGGTTTCGGTTTAGTAGGTTTCGTGCCAGGTTCCGCTGTGGTGGAAGTCGGTCCAGTTAACTGCGGTTCCCCACCTGTCGATCTCGGCTTGTGCTTGGGCGCGGTGGCTGGCCTTGTCGAATTGGTCAATGATCTGTTGGTCGGTGAGCGTGGTTTTAAGGATGTGTGCTGGGGTGGCAGGGAACTCGGTGTGCAGGTAGCACCACCACAACACGGTCTTGACCTGGTGATTAAGACTCATGCCACGGTGGGCTCGTAGCACGCAGCGTAGTTGGGTATTAATCCCGCCCTCGATCAGGTTCGACGTCCTGGCAATGGGGTCACCTTCACGGTCAAGGGCGGGATCGAGGTAGGTAAACAGCGTGCCTTGTTTGACCAGCGTGTTGAGGGAGTTCTTGGCCTGGATCAGCCGGGCATGGGTGGCAACCCAACGTCCGTCTGGTAGCCGGGTGCGCTGGGCTAGGAATTCCTTGTAGGTGGTGTTCCAGGTGGCGAGTTTGCTCATCCATGCCACTGCCTGGTCAACGGTAGTGACCTCGAGCAAGGCCTGAGCAAGACTATAGAGATCAACACCTGCCTGAGTGCGTGGCCGGGTGGTGGTCTTACGCTTGACCGCGCTATAGGCGTGAAAGACACAGCGTTGGATCCGGGTGGTAGGCCAGGTGGTCTTCACCGCGCTGGCGATGCCTTGCCCACCATCGCACACGACAACATCTGGGGGCGCGATCCTAGACATCAGTGCTTGCCAGGCGCGGGTGGTCTCACCCTTGGCCACGTACCAGCCAAGCACATGGGTCTTGGTGCAGGCAATAAGAACCACCAGCTTGTGGGACAGGTAGATTCCGTCAACAAAGACCACATGGTGAACCTCGTCAACCAATGGAGAAACTGGCCATAGATGCCAAAATGGTTCGTTACGCCGTCGTATGGTGCGTCCCTTGGGCCCGTAATCGGCCAGGGTGTATTTGCCGGTGACGAAGTCTAAAAACGCACTGAAATGCCGGGCACGGGTATCGTTACGCCGAGACTGGCTTGCCCTACACGCAAGACAGCGGAACCTTGGCCTACCTGCTCGAGTTGAGCCCCATTTTTGCGTCGTGCCACCACAGATTTTGCATCGAGGATTTCCCATCCCCCAATCCAAGCCGATTCAAACCCCGACCTTACCGCGGAATATCAATCAAAAACCGGGATAAAACCAACACGACCTGGCCAACCAAGAACTCAAGTCACAACGAGTCCAACCCCCACCTTTCGGCTTTGTAGCAACGAAAGACAGCCCAAAAACCAACACAACCTGGCCTATAAGCCTAGCTCTCACTCATGCGGACAGCATACACGAGTGACGCCGCACACACAGAGAAAGCCCCGGGGAACTTTTCGTTCCTCGGGGCTCCTACTGTGAAACCGTCAGCGGGTCTCGCGGTGCGCCGTCGACTTGTGGCAGCGCGGGCAGTACTTCGCCAGTTCGAGACGATCCGGCGTGTTACGACGGTTCTTCTTGGTGATGTAGTTGCGCTCCTTGCACTCCGAGCAGGCCAGAGTGATCTTGGGGCGAACGTCCTGGGACTTGCTTGCCACGGTTGTTTCCCTCGCTTTGTTTCGTCGCTCCTGCGACTGTCGAATAAAGAGTTGGTAGCGGGGGCGGGGCTCGAACCCGCGACCTCACGATTATGAGTCGTGCGCTCTGACCAGCTGAGCTACCCCGCCGCCGGAAGCGGAAGAATCCGCGACCGGAGCCCCGAAAGGGAATCGAACCCTTGACCTTCTCCTTACCATGGAGACGCTCTGCCTACTGAGCTATCGGGGCAACGCCGAGAAGCTTACCTCAACTCCGACCGCCGAAGCAAACCCGGAACCTGAGAAGCACCTCACAGGCGTACTCGCTGAAACCAGCGAGTGGTGGCAGGTGAGGGATTCGAACCCCCGAAGCACGAAGCGTCTGATTTACAGTCAGATCCATTTGGCCGCTTTGGTAACCTGCCTTTGCGCCGCTCTCGCGGTGCCGTGAAAGAATAGCATTAAAATGATCCCGAGCGCCAATCGAAACTTTGATTGGCGGAATTCCAACGAAAGGTGCCCCTCATGGCAGACTCCTCCTTCGACGTTGTCTCCAAAGCTTGACCGCCAGGGAGGTCGACAACGCCGTCAACCAGACCGCCAAGGAGATCGCCAACCGCTACGACTTCCGCGGCGTCGACGCCACCATCACCCTCAGCGGCGACACAATCGCGATGGAAGCCAACTCCGCCTCCCGCGTCATGGCCATCCTCGACGTCTTGCAGTCCAAGCTGATCCGCCGCGGCCTGTCCCTGAAGGTTCTGGACTACAAGGATCGCGAACCCAAGGCCTCCGGCAAGCTCTTCAAGCTGGCATGCCCTCTCAAGGAAGGCATCCCCCAGGACACCGCCAAGAAGATCTCCAAGCTGATCCGCGACGAAGGCCCGAAGGGCGTCAAGGCCCAGATTCAGGGTGACGAACTTCGCGTTTCTTCGAAGTCGCGTGACGACCTCCAGGCCGTCATCGCCCTGCTCAAGGGCCCCAAGGGCGAGGAACTGGACGTCGCCCTCCAGTTCGTGAACTACCGCTGATCACGTTTCGCAGCTGTGGCGGGGCGGCCCACACCGGGCCGCCCCGCCACATTTTTGTTGCCCATTCCACTCAATGTCCGCCGCTGAGGCACAGGGGCCGGAGGGGACGACGATCGGCAAGCACCCGGCAAGCGCCCGACAAGCGGACGGCACCCGGACAGCGCCCGGCAAGCCACCTCAGTAGCCCGCGATCTTCTCCAGGCGCGCGATGCGCTGATCCATCGGCGGGTGCGTGGAGAACATGCGGGCCAGGGACTCGCCGCGGAACGGGTTGGCTATCATCATCGCCGCGACGTTACGCGTGGACGGCGTGTCCGCCATCGGACGACGGTCGGTCGTCATCTCGAGCTTGCGCAGCGCGGAGGCCAAAGCGAGCGGATCCTGCGTGAGCATCGCGCCATCCTCGTCAGCATCGAATTCGCGGGTGCGGGAGATAGAGAACTGGATGAGCGTCGCGGCAATCGGCGCCAGGATACTCATGGCAAGAATCCCGATGATCCCGAAGAGCCCCGATCCGCCGCCCTCCTCGTCGCGTCGTCCGGAAACGCCAAAGAACATGAGGAACTGAGCAACGGACGTGATGACACCGCCCATTGCGGCCGCCACCGAAGAGGTGAGGATGTCGCGGTTGTACACGTGCATCAGCTCATGCCCGAGGACTCCGCGCAGCTCGCGCTCATTCAGGATCGCCAGGATGCCCTCGGTACAGCACACGGCCGCATGCTCGGGGTCGCGGCCCGTCGCGAACGCATTGGGCGTCATCGTCGGGGCGACCCAGATGAGCGGCATCGGTTGGCCCGCGCGCTCGGACAGCTCGCGCACGATCGCGTACAGCTCGGGGCGCTCCAGCTCACTCACCGGATAGGCGTTCATCGAACGCAGCGCCAACGACGCAGAGTTCCAGTACGCGTACGCGGTCTGCGCCAGCCCAATACCCGCAAAGAGCAGGATCCAGAACGCCTGCCCCGTACCGCGCGACACAAGTGCCCCAATGCACACCAGCAACGCCCACATGCCACCCAGCAACAGGGTCGTCTTGAGGCCATTGTGATAGTTGCGCTGAGCCATGCAGGTGATCCTAAAGAGGTTATCTGGGAAGCACCTGAAAACCACCCGTGTCGCCGGTGGGAATTCGCGCAGAATCCCCGGGTCAGGGACGAGGCCGTGGCTCACGTCCGCTCAGTGGCTCTGTCCCGCCGCAGCTGGCACGCGCGGCCGCACCAATCAGACAGCATGACGCCGCCCCCACGCCTCACCGGCGAGGCCGCCACCCACTCCCCCACACGCGAACGAGGCCGCAGCCGGAAAACACGGCCACGGCCTCGTCGAGGTGACAGGAAACTCAGTTACGTCGTCCCGGACCCGTGTAGTCGTCGAAACGCTCGGGGGCGGTGGGCACGCCCATCTCGCCCATCTCGCCGATCAGGTCGGCGGAGGCAGCATCCACCTCGGCACCGCGCGAGATGTCGGTCATCGCACGGCGGGACACGACCTTGACGCGCTCACGCGTGCCACGGCCTCCAGGCAGCTCGCCGTAGTCCTCGCCCAGAGCCTGCTCGTAGGCGTCCAGGAGCTCCCAGCCCTCCCACGTCGTGAACTCGACGCCGCGGGACTCCAGGAGGGCCACCATGGCCTCGTGCCCCACCTCGGCAGTGTTCGCGTGCAGGCGACCCTCGTTCGCGTCCTCCACGAGGTGCGTGATCGTCTGCTGCGCGTCCGACTTGGTCGAGCCGATGAGGCCGACGGGGCCGCGCTTGATCCAGCCGGTCGCGTACACGCCGGGGATGACGGCGGCGTTTTCGTCCTTCGTGGTCTCGCCTTCGATGACGCGCCCCTCCACGTTCGGCACGACGCCGGCGCGCGTGTCGAAGGGCAGGCCCGGGATCGGCGACGAGTAGTAGCCCACCGCGCGGTAGACCGCCTGGACCGGCCACGTCGTGATGACGCCCGTGCCCGACACCGAGCCGTCGCCGTTCAGGGCCGTGCGCTCAGTGCGCAGCGCCTTCACGTGACCGTCCTCGTCGGCGACGATCTCGACCGGGGCCTGGAACAGGTGAATGTGGATGCGACGCGACGCCGTGTGCTCCTCCGGGTCCGCCATCGCGTAGTTCGTCAGCGTCTTAACGACCTGACGCTGCTGGTTCGACGCGCGCAGCCCTCCTCCGAGCCCTCGTCAAAGTCGAAGTCTTCCTCGGAAACGATGACATCCACGTCCGGCACCTTGCCGAGCTCGCGCAGCTCCAGCGGCGTGAACTTCACCTGCGCGGGGCCGCGGCGGCCGAACACGTGAACGTCGGTGATCGGGTTGTCAGCCAGGGCCTCGGCGACGTTGGCGGGAACCTCGGTCTTGAGCATGTCCTCGGCGTGCTTGGCCAGGACTCGCGACACGTCGAGCGCCACGTTGCCGACGCCCAGGACCGCCACCTCGCGGGCCTTCAGCGGCCACGTGCGCGGGTAATCCGGGTTGCCGTCGTACCAGGACACGAAGTCCGCGGCGCCGTAGGGACTCAGGGCAGGGTCCACGCCCGGAATGTCGAGCGGGTGATCGCGGTCAGCGCCCGTCGCGATAATGATCGCGTCGTAGTGGTCACGCAGATCGTCGATCGTGACATCTCGGCCAACCTCAACGTTGCCGAGCAGGCGAATGTCGCCACGCTGGAGGATCTTGTACAGGGCGACGATGATCTGCTTGATGCGCGGGTGGTCGGGCGCCACACCGTAGCGCACGAGGCCGTACGGCGCGGGAAGCCGCTCAAACAGGTCGATATTCACCTCGAGTCCCGACTTCGACAAAATGTCCGACGCGTAGATGCCAGCGGGACCGGCGCCGATGACGGCAACGTTGAGCGGTGCCAAGCGAGTTCTCCTTTTTCGTGACCGCGCGCGTTTGCGCGCACCTGGGCACCAAGTCTAGCGCCCCTGCGGCAAGGTGAACCTCAGCTGAGACGGCAAACACAGCCATCGGCGCGTCACATCGGGGGACGAGGCCTGGGCTGAGCCGTGCGCAGCGGCACTGTCTGCGGGAACGCGTGGAGAGGCGGCGGAGGTCTTGAAGGCGGAAGCGTCTGGGTGTGAGGGGTGTCGGCGGCGGTGCCTGGTGTATTTTCCGTTCGTCGGCCGAACATGTTGGGTCCGATTCCCCCCGGACGCGGCCGGAGCACGCCGAAAGTGGTCGAGCCGCGTCATGAACCCCGTGCTCAGCACGCAGTCGCCCTAGCCCGCAGCGCGAAACCCGGGCCACGAGCGAAACCGAGCGCGCATCTCATCCGAATGCGCCCCACATCCCACCCACGCCGCGACACCTCCGCACCCCACGTGCCCAAAGCGCAGTCCACCTCAGCTACAACAGCCCATTTTCACCAGTTCTCACCGAAGCGGACGACGGTTTGAGCAGCAACCCGACGGCTCACCGCCAACTCAGAGGCCAAACAGGGGGTTTTGCTACCATAGGCCCCCGACACGCCGGCGACACGCCGACCGAAGCCTCCTATGGTCGCAATTCCCCCCCGCACTTGCGGGTTGGGACGCACCTCGAACACGACCACACCGGCAGAGACACCCCGAACACTACCGACGCCTCGCGCCCCACTTACCCAAAGCGCAGTCCACCTCAGCTACAACAGCCCATTTTCGCCAGTTCTCACCGAAGCGGACGACGGTTTGAGCAGCAACCCGAAGTTGTGTCCTTCGTAGTGGTGTAACACCACTCAGCTACAAGAATAAGTGCGGTGCTGGCCACGCATCACGCTACGAATCGCCGTAGCTAGCACCTCCCAGCGGCACGCAGGCACCGAGCTAGTCGCGAGCAAGCAAGCACGACACCCGTTACGGGGCTCGACACCCGATCAGGAGCAACGCACCCGATCAGAAGAGGTGCAATGCCTACGGATCGGATGCACCGCCATAGACAACAAGCACAAACGCGGAAGCGGGCAGTGAACGCAGGCACGACAAGACCACCCCAGGCCCGCCGCAGCCACATCACAACAACACGCCCAGAAGCGGCCTGAACACCACTCCACAAAACCCAGGACTTCACAATGTCTCTGTCACCTGGGCCCGACAGGTGGTCGCACTAACCCTTTCATGCGCAGCTGGACCCGACACGTGGAGCATGGGCACCCCGCCACGCTCCACCCATAGGGGTTAACGTGCGCATCAAGGGACCCAAAGTACCCACCCATCGGGCCGAACATGCCATCCAACAGCGGGACGAGCCCGGGTACCACAACATGTCCTCCAGCCCCACATCGGCACCGTGGTCCACCGGGCGCGCCACTCCCCGAACCACGCCGCCCACAGAGCACAGCCAGCCGCCAGACCACAGCCCCAGGCTCACTCCACTACCAGCCGCCAGACCCCAACCCCAGGCCCACAGCCACAGCCACCAAGCCCGCCGCAGGCGCGCCACTCCCCGAACCACGCGGCCCACGCCGCAGCCGCCCACACCCCGCCGCGAGCTGCGCACGTACAGCGAGGCCGGGGCCAGCCGCGCAGACAAGCGCGACGGCCCCGGCCTCGTGAAGGATTCAGACCAGGCGATCCACCATCAGGTTGGCGAACGCCTCGAGCGCGGTCTTCGGCTCGCCCTTGGGCAGCGCGGACAGAGCCGCAACCGCGTCGCGCGCCCAGGTACGCGCAAGCTCGCGCGTCTCCTCGAGCACGTCGTGGGCACGCAGGCGCTCCACGACCGAGGCCAAGGCCTCGTCGGAGGACAGGTCGCCGGTCAGGTCTCGCAGGATCTGAGCCCCGGCCTCGTCGATCATGCCGGCGGCTTCGCGGCGGCGCAGCAGGAGCACGGGCAGGGTATCGACGCCCTCACGCAGGTCGGTGCCGGGGGTCTTGCCGGACTGCTCGCCCGACGAGGCCAGGTCCAGCACATCGTCGGCGATCTGGAAGGCCACGCCCACCTTCTCGCCGAACTCGGACACGACGTCGGCGACCAGCTGGCCCGCGCCGGACAGGGAGCGCGCCGAAAGAGGCGGCCGTGAAACCAGCGAACCGGTCTTGTCGGCCAGGACCTGCAGGTAGAAGTCAACGCGATCGGTGCCGGACGTCGGCCCGAAGGTCTCGTTAAGCTGCCCCTCGCACAGGCGTTCAAACGTGCGGGCGTGGTGGGCGACTATCTCGGGGCCCAGCGAGGCAACCAGCAGCGACGCGCGGGCGAACAGGATGTCGCCGGCGAGGATCGCGCGGTTGTTACCCCACAAGTGTTGTGCCGAGGGCACGCCGCGACGCGTCGGCGCGGAGTCCATGACGTCGTCGTGGTAGAGGGACGCCAGGTGCGTCAGCTCGACGGCGGCGGCAGCCGTGATGACCGGGTCGCCCAGCGCGCGCTCGGGATCACCAAGCTGGGCGCACACGAGGGTCAGCAGCGGACGCATCCGCTTGCCGCCGGCGACGGCCAGGTGACGCGTCAGCTCGTCCGTCAGGTCACGCGAGGATGAGACGGCGTCGAGCAAACGACGCTCGACGACCTCGAGCCCCGGGGTGATACGGGACTCGAGGTCGGGAACATGAAGATCGGGTGTTTGAGCGCTCACGGAATCAGTATGACGATCTTTTCAAGCACGCTCAACACGGGACCCGGGAACACGCCAAGGGCGATGGTCCCCGCCGCGCACACGACGATGGCCAGAGCCGACAGGCCCTCCGACTTCACCACGACAGCATCCTCACCGGGTTCGGTGAAGAACATGACGCGCACGAGGCGGAAGTAGTAGAACGCCGTAATCGCCGAGGCCACCAGGCCAACGATCGCAAGCCAGCCGACGCCGCCCTTGATCGCGTCCGAGAAAACGACGAACTTCCCGATGAAACCGCCGGTCAGCGGGATACCCGCGAACGACAGCAGGAACACCAGCATGGAGCCCGCGATCCACGGGTTGGTGCGGCCGATGCCCGCCCACTTGGACAGGCTCGGGGCCTCGCCCAGCACGTTGCCCTCAGCGTCACGGCCGCGCACGAGCGCAACCACGCCGAAGGCGCCGACCGTGGCCAGGCCGTAGCCCAGCGTGTAGAACAACACATGGCCCGTGCCGCCCTTCTGGAGAGCGAGGATGCCCATGAGGATGAAGCCCGCGTGCGCGATCGAGGAGTAAGCCAGCATGCGCTTGACGTTGTCCTGCACGAGGCCCGCGAAGGTACCGACGAGGATCGTCAGCACGGCGACGCCGGCGAAGATGTACAGGAGATCCCACTGCAGGTACGCGGCGACGGCCGTGTAGAAGCGGATCATCGCACCGAAGGCTGCGACCTTGACGGCGGCGGCCATGAAGCCGGTCACCGGGGTCGGGGCGCCCGTGTAGACGTCGGGGGTCCACGCGTGGAAGGGCGCGGCGCCCACCTTGAACAGGAGGCCCACCATGACGCAGAAGACGCCGATGAGGACCATCCAGTCCATGTTGGTGCCACGCGCGATCGCGGCGCCCACTGCGGAGATGCGCAGCGAGTTGGCGAAGCCGAAGAGGAACGCCGAACCCATCAGCATGAAGCCCGAGGAGAAGGCGCCGAGCACGAAGTACTTGAGCGCGGACTCGTAGGAGAGCTGACGGCGGTGACGCGCGGTCGCGGCCATGATGTACAGCGGCAGCGACATGACCTCGAGGGCCACGAAGAGGGTCACGAAGTTATCCGCGGCCGGGAAGATCATCATGCCGCCCAGCGAGAACAGGGTCAGCGGGAACATCTCGGAGCGCTGGTAGCCCTTGCGATCCGTGAGCTCCTCGGCAGCCGAGTCGGGGCGGTCGGAGGGCTGACCCGCGAACGCGCCGTCGCCGACGGACGTGCGGTCCGCCATGACCAAGACGGCCATGAATCCGATGATCATGAGGATCGACTGAGCGGCGATCGTCAGCGGGTCCTCGATGTATTCGCCGAGCGAGGCCGGGGCCTCGAGCACGGGCACCCACCGCAGGCCGAGCACGGCGGCCGCTCCGGACGTCGCCAGGATCGACAGGCCGATCACCATGGGACGGCGAGCCTTGGCGGGGGCGAAGGCCTCGACGAGGATGCCGAGGACCGCGCCGCCGAGCACGATGAGGATGGGCGCGAGGCTCATCCACTGAACCTCGGGGGCCTGGAAGTTAGCCATGGGTAGGACGTTCACTGTGCGCTCCCTTCAGCGGTGGCGCCGACCTGGGAGTGAGTCAGGCCGAGGTCTTGAGCAACCGGGGTCAGGGCGCTCACGAGGGGCGCCGACCAGATACCAAGGACGAGCATCGCGACCACGAGGGGCGTCATGACGCAGCGTTCGCGCGCCCCGAGGTCAGCCAGGTCTTCCTTGCCCTTGCCCGGCGCGCCCGTGAAGACGCGCTGGTAGGGCATGAGCACGTAGAGGGCGGCGATAACGACGCCGAGCACCGCGAAGAGCGCCAGCGGGCCGGAGACCGTCCAGGTGCCCATGAGCACCAGGTACTCGGGGACGAAGCCGGACAGGCCGGGCAGGCGATCGAGGCGAGGCCCGACATGAGCCACAGGCCCGCCAGGACCGGGGTCACGCGCTGCATGCCGACGTACTCGCGCATGTCCTGGGTGCCGCCGCGGGCGCTCAGCCAGCCGGACAGCAGGAACATCGCGGCGATGGAGACGCCGTGGGCGACCATGTAGAACATGGCGCCGACCAGCGCGATCTGCGATCCGATGAAGATGCCCAGGACCATGAAGCCGAAGTGCGACACGGAGGTGTAGGACACGAGGCGCATGATGTCGTTCTGGCCGTTGGCGGACAGGCCGCCCCACAGGATGGAGATGACGGCGAGGACGCACATGACCCACTTCGCGGAGGAAGCCGCACCGGGCGTGAGCTGCAGGCACATCGTGATCATGCCGAAGGTGCCGATCTTGTCCAGCACGCCGACCAGCAGCACGGAGGTGCCGGGGCGGGCGGCGGCGGCCGTGTCGGGCAGCCACGTGTGGACGGGGACCATGGGGGCCTTGATCGCGAAGGCGACGATGAAGGTCACGAAGACGACCATCTGGACGGGCACTGCCAGGTTCGGCAGCATCGCGGCCAGCATGTCCATGCGGAAGAAGGCCGTCATGTCGGTCTGCGCGGCCGAGCCGAGCGCCCAGATGTAGATGACGCCACCGAGCATCACGAGGCCGCCGAACAGCGAGTACAGCAGGAACTTCATCGCGGCCTTGTGACGCGCTTCCTCATCGCCGACGCCGTAGCGCCCGATCATGAAGTACAGCGGAATCAGCATGGCCTCGAAGGCGACGTAGAAGACAGCCAGGTCGAAGGCAGCGAAGATCAGGACCATGAAGGCCTCGAGCGCGAGCACCAGCGCGGGGTACGCGCCGCGGTCCTCGTTCTCATCCCAGCCTGCGACGAGCACGATCGGCACGAGCGCGAGGGCCAGGAGGATCATGACGAGGCCGAGGGCGGTCACGGCGACCGACCAGGTGACGCCGATCTGGGGGATCCAGGTGCGGGACTCGTAGAGCTGGTACGAGGCCGGGGCGGCCCAGTCGAAGCGGGTGGCCGCCGCGTAGATGCCGATGGCCAGCTCGACCAGGGCGACCGCCAGGGCGATCAGGCGCCCGGCGGAGCGGCGCAGGGCCGGGACGAAGCCGAGGAGGGCCGCGCCCGCGTCCGGCAGGGCCACGAGGACGGTCAGCCACGGGAAGTTAGTAACAACCATTGCACTTTCCATTGTCGTGTACCCCTTACAGCCAGAATCCGAAGACGATGACCAGGGAGAGGATGACGCCTCCCAGGATGTAGGCGGCGTACGAGCGCACGAGGCCGTTCTGGGTGACGCCGACGAGTCGTCCGAGCAGCTGGGATCCGGCGCCGAGGCCGTTCAGAGCTCCGTCGATGGCGCTCGCATCGCCGACGGTTGCGACGGTGACGAGGCCCTTGGCGGGCATCATAAACAGGGTCTCGTTGACGGTGTCCTGGTAGAGGTCGCGGCGCGCGGCCTCGGTCAGGGCGTTGCCTGCCGGGACGGCGGTGGGGACCTCGTCGCGGCCGTACTTCATCCACGCGATGAGCGCGCCGATGATGACGAGGGCGAGGGTGGCTCCCTGAATGACGTACTCGTTCATGACGGGCTCGCCGTGCATGACGTGGCCGATCGAGGGGACCAGCCAGTCGGTGAAGGTGTTCCCCACGGAGAGGGCGCCGCCGAGGAGAACCGCGCCGATGGCGAGGATGATCATCGGGATCGTCATGAGCGGGCCGGACTCGTGCGGGTGCACCGGGGTGCCTTCCGCTTCGGTGGTCCAGCGGGCCTTGCCGTGGAAGGTCATGAAGAACAGGCGCGACATGTAGAAGGCGGTCACACCAGCGCCGACCAGGGCGACGGGGCCGTAGACCCAGCCGGCCCACAGGGCCGTGGTGCCGCCGAAGCTGTCGGCACTGAAGGCGGCCTCGATGATCTTGTCCTTCGACCAGTAGCCGGAGAACGGGGGAACGCCGAGGATGGCAAGCCAGCCCATCATGAACGTCAGCCACGTGACCTTCATGGCGCCGCGCAGGGCGCCGAAGCGGCGCATGTTCACCTGGTCGCCCATGCCGTGCATGACGGAACCGGCGCCGAGGAACATAAGGGCCTTGAAGAAGCCGTGGGTGAAGAGGTGGAAGATCGAGAACGCCCAGCCGATGGGGCCCAGGCCCGCACCCAGCATCATGTAGCCGATCTGGCTCATGGTGGAGGCGGCGAGGACCTTCTTCATGTCGTCCTTGGCGCAACCGACGATCGCGCCGAAGAGGAGCGTGATCGCGCCGATGATGGCGACGGCGGTCGCCGCGATGGGCGCAGCCATGAAGACGTCGCCGGAGCGGACGATCAGGTAGACGCCGGCGGTGACCATCGTGGCCGCGTGGATGAGCGCGGAGACGGGGGTCGGGCCAGCCATGGCGTCGCCCAGCCACGCCTGCAGCGGGAACTGAGCGGACTTACCACAGGCGGCAACCAGCAGGAAGAATCCGATGACCGTCGCGGAGGCCGCGGGGATCGACTCGACCTGGGAAGAGACGACGGAGAAGGACACCGAGTGGAAGGAGGCGACCATCGCCATCATGGCGATCAGCATGCCCATGTCGCCGACACGGTTCATGACGAACGCCTTCTTGGCGGCCACCGCGTAGGCGGGCACGTGGTTCAGAAGCCGATCAGCAGGGTAGGACGCCAGGCCCACGCCTTCCCAACCGGCGAAGAGGTGGCGTAGGAGTCCGCGAGGACCAGGGGTCAGCATCGCCGCGATGAAGAAGTTCAGGTAGGCGAAGAAACGGCGGCGGGCCTCGTCGTGCTCCATGTAGGCGATCGCGTACACGTGGATGAGCGAACCGACGAAGGTCACGAGGATCACGAAGGTGATGGACAGCGGGTCCACGAGGAGACCGAAGTCGACGGTCAAGTCACCGGCGGGGATCCAGGTAAACAGCGTCTGGCCGAAGCGGCGCGCCTCCACGGGCGCGTTCCACATCTGGGCGGCGATCAGCGCGCCAACCACGAAAGTCGACCAGGACGCGAGGGTCGCCAGCAGGTGGCCCCACTTGTCCGAGTGCGGCCCAGCAGCAGGAGCAGGCCTGCGCTGGCCAGGGGATAGGGATGAGCAGCCACGCGTAGGCGGCGACTCCGGTGGCCGCAACCGTGTCGTGGACGGTGAGAGCCTGCGGGGAGATGAAGGTGGTCATGAGTTACGTCCTCCCTCAGTTCTTCAGCAGGTTGAGATCGTCCATGCTCGTGGTCGAGCGCGAACGATAGATGGACACGATGATCGACAGGCCGACGACGACTTCAGCGGCCGCCACGACCATGACGAAGAACGCCATGATCTCTCCGTCGACGTTGGAATTGATGCGCGAGAACGTCACGAGGACGAGGTTCGCGGCGTTGAGCATCATTTCGACACCCATGAGCGCGATGACCGCGCTGCGGCGCACGAGGACCGTGGTCGCTCCGATGGCGAACAGCACACCCGCGAGGATGAGGTACCAGGCGAGGCTCACTTGCTCTCCTCCTTCTTCTCAGTGGGGGTGGTGGTGCGCGCCTTGCGGGCCCGAGGCTGGGCCAGTCCGGTGGGCGCGGCGGCGCCGGGCATCCCGAAGGAGCCGGAGCGCGGAACGTCGGGCGTGCGCCCGATGGTGTAGGGCGACTCGTCGGCCTCGGAGGCACCGGCGCGCGCGAGGGCAAGCTGCTCGGAGACCTCGGGGGTGACCTCGCCGATCGTGCGGGCCAGGCCGCGCACGCGCAGCACGCGGGGCACGGACTCCTCGACGGGGGCCAGGGTCTCGCCCGACAGGGAGGGAACGTCGGCCGCGTTCGACTGGGCGTAGACGCCGGGGGCGGGCAGCTGGCCGATGCGGGCGCCACGCTCGGCGAATGCGCGCATCTTGGTGCGGGCCGTCTGCTCCTGGTTAACCTTCGGGCCGAGGCGGTCGGAGTGGGTCAGCAGCATCGCGCCGACGGCGGCGGTGATGAGCAGGCCGCCCGCGAGTTCCATACTCAGCCAGTGCTCCTGGAACAGCGTGATTGCCAGGTCGGTGACGGGCTGGTCGGAGTAAGGGTTGACCTCGCTGGGGGCGTAGGTGGCGGGCACGGAGTTCATGATCGCCGTCGTGAGGATGACGATCAGGCCGAGGCCACCCAGGACCGCCGCGACGATCGCACCGCGGCGCTGGCGGGCGTAGTCGTCGGAGGTGCCGATGCCGATGAGCATGATGACGAAGAGGAACAGCATCATGATCGCGCCGGTGTACACGACGATCTGCGCGACACCCAGGAAGGGCGCGTTGTTCGCGATGTACAGGACTGCCAGGCCGAGCATGACGCCGACCATGCAGATGACCGAGTGCGCGGCCTTCTTGAAGAAGAGGACACCCAGGGCGCAGCCGACCATGAAGATAGCCGTGCATACGAAGAGGATGATCTCTCCCGTTGACCCCATCATGGGCCAACCGTTGGACAGGTTCATCAGTGTGCCTCCTCGGAGACTCGTACCGTCTTGAGGGACGGGTCGTCGGGGCGGCGGCTCGCCACCCAGTCGACCTGGGCGGCGGTGGGGCCGGTGACGTCCCCGCGGTAGTAGTCGATGTCGTTCTTGCCCTCGACCATGGGGTGGGGCGTTGCGAGCATGCCGTCGGAGAGGGGGACCAGCAGGTCTCCCTTCTCGTAGATGTCGTCCTCGCGGGTGTACTTGGCGATTTCGAAGTCGTTCGTCATCGTCAGGGCGCGCGTGGGGCACGCCTCGATGCACATGCCGCAGAAGATGCAGCGCAGGTAGTTGACCTGGTAGACGCGCCCGTAGCGTTCGCCCGCCGAGTACTGCTCGTCGGGGGTGTTGGACGCGGCCTCGACGAAGATCGCGTCTGCGGGGCACGCCCAGGCGCACAGCTCGCAGCCGACGCACTTTTCCAGGCCGTCGTCGTAGCGGTTGAGCTGGTGGCGTCCGTGGAACCGGGGCATGACGCGCGCTGGTTCGCGCGGGTACTGCTCGGTGACGGTGGGCCGGAAGAAGGAAGCCATGGTGACTCCGTAGCCGGCCATGGGTGCGACGAACTGGGCGAACGCACCCTTGGGGTCATGCTCGAAGAGCATTTCCTCGTCGGTGGTCTTCTCACTCATCGGTGGCCTCCTTCGGGCTCTCAAGTGCCGAGGCCGTGGCCAGTGTGCCCTCAATGGTGGCCCTGGCGCGCGGGCTGGCGACAGGGTGTTTGTCCGGGCAGCGGCGGGACGGGAAGCCGTCTTCGAAGCCGGTGTATTCGCGTTCGGAGGCGGCAACCGGCTCGGGTTCGGGCTTGTCGGTCAGCCAGATGATCACCAGGGCGATCAGGAACAGGCCGCCGACGCCTCCGAAGAGAACGTGGTTGGGAAGCTGAACGAACTGGGTGATGCCGCGCACCAGGGGCGACGAGGACGAGCCAGCCGAGCGCGATGGGCATGAGGCGCTTCCAACCGAGGTTCATGAACTGGTCGTAGCGGAAGCGCAGCAGCGTGGCGCGCGTCCAGATCATCAGGAACATGAAGAACCAGATCTTCAGGAAGAACCACAGCAGGCCCCACCAGCCGGAGTTGAGGAACTCGACGTGGGAGAGCGGCCACAGGGGCGTGCCAGCCGCCGAAGAACATCGTGGTGGCCACGGCCGAGACGTTGAGCATGTTGACGTACTCGGACAGGGTAGTACCAGCCGAACTTCATCGACGAGTACTCGGTCATGTGGCCGGCGACGATCTCGCCTTCGGCCTCAGGGGAGGTCGAAGGGAAGACGGTTGACTTCACCGACGGCGCTGATGCAGTAGATGACGAACGCCGGGAACAGCGTGAATGCCCACCAGAACTGCCCCTGGGCTGCGACGATCTGCGAGGGTGGACATGGAGCCCGACATGAGGAACACGCTCACGAGGACAGGCCCATGGCCAGTTCGTAGGGAGATGACCTGCGCGGAGGAACGCACGGCACCGTACAGCGGCAGAGTCGAGCGGGTCGACCAGCCACCCAGGACGATGCCGTACAGACCCAGCGACGCGATCGCGAGGATGTACAGGGAGGCGACGGGCATGTCGGCCAGCTGCATCGGCGTGGAGATGTTGCCAATCTTCACGTTCGGGCCCATGGGGATGACCGCGTAGACGCTAAACGCTGCGAACGCGGCGATTGCGGGGAGCCAGGAAGTACAGGAACCTCTCGGCCCGGCGGGTCCACATGTCCTCCTTGAAGAGGAGCTTGCCGGCGTCGGCGAATGCCTGGAACAGGCCGAGGGGGAGGCGACGTTCGGGCCGGGACGCGTCTGCATGCGGCCCAGGCCTCGGCGCTCGACCCACAGGGCCAGGAGCACGTTGGCGATCAGGAAGACGATGATGAACACGGCCTTGATGAGGCTGAGCCACCAGGTTTCCTGGCTGAAGTCCGCGGCGGTGTACTCCGGGACTGCGAAGGGAGCGAGTGTCATCGTGCCACCTCCTGCGTGGCGCGCAGGGTCGCGACGGTGCCGACACCGCCGAGGTTGTCGTGAATAACGGAGCCGGTGGAGCACTCGGGAACCCACGCGACGGAGTCGGGCAGGTCCGCGATGGCGGCCGGCAGGGTGAGCGTGCCGCGCTCGGTCTCGAGCGTCGCGTCGGCGCCGGGGGTGATGCCGGCGGCTGCCAGCGTCGCGGCCGAGGCCAGGAGGACGGGGCGGCGGGCCGAACCGGCCAGCCACGGGGCGCCGTCCTGGAGGCGACCGGCGTCGATCATGGGCTTGTGGGAGGCCAGCAGGACCTCTCCCTTGCCCGCGGCGACCGGGGCGTGGGCCGAGGCCGGGGTGAAGGCCTGCGGGGTGCCGTCCCACTCCATGAGGGGGTTGACCTCGGCGTACAGGTCGGCCAGGGCGGTGATGCCCAGATCGTCGTCGAATTCCTCGGTCAGGCGCACGAGCACGTCGCGGTCGGTCAGGGAGGTCGCAGAGCGGGCCTGGCCGAAGGGACGCAGGCGGCCCTCCCAGTTGATGAACGTGCCGTTCTTTTCAACGGCGGGGGCCACCGGCAGGACGACGTCCGCGCGGTCGGTGATCTCCGAGGCCCGAACCTCGAGGGAGACCAGGAAGGGAACCTCGTCCAGGGCGGCGCGAACGGCACCCGGATCGTCGAAGTCGCGCACGTCGACACCACCGACGACCAGGGCCTTGAGCTCGCCCGCGGCGGCTGCCTCGATCATCTGCTCGGCGTCAAGGCCGCGTTCGGGCAGCTCGCCCCACCCGAGGTCGGCGGCCCCGGCCTCGTCAATGGTGCGGCCGAAGGGAGCCAGGCCCGGGAGGAGGCCGGCCTCGATGGCGGCGCGGTCGCCGGCGCGGCGCGGGACCCACGCGAGGCGGGCGCCCGTGCGCTCGGCCAGAGCGACGACTGCGGAGAGCAGGCCGGGGACCCGGGCCGCGCGCTCACCCACGAGGACGATGCCGCCGGAGAGGGACTCGGCCAGGTCGGCGTGGGCGCCGCCAGCGGCGATCGCGTCGACGACGCCAGGTTCGGCGCCGGGGGCCGCGTGCAGACGCGAGCCTTCATCTTGCGCGAACCGGCGGAGGTGAAGGGCGCGACCGTGGCGACCTTCAGGCCGGACTTGCGGGTGGCCTTACGCAGGCGCAGGAACATGGCGCCGCATTCGTCCTCGGGCTCGAGGGCGACCAGCAGCACCTGCCCGGCGCTCTCCAGGTCCTTGTACGTCGTCTCCAGGCCGGAGCCGGCCACGTGGGACGCCAGGAAGGAGCGCTCTTCCTCCGAGGAGGGCCGCGAGCGGAAGTCGATCGAATCGGAGCCGACGACGGTGCGCGCGAACTTCGACCATGCCCAGGCGTCCTCGAAGGTGAGGTGGCCGCCGGGCAGGAAGCCCACGGACGAACCCGCCTGCTCGAGGCCCTCGCGGACGCGGTCAAGCGCGTCGGACCAGGAGGTGGGAACCAGCTCGCCGTCCTCACGCACGAGCGGGTAGGTCAGGCGATCAACCTTGTCCCACTCGAAGGCGAAGCGATCCTTGTCGGTGATCCACTCTTCGTTGACCTCGGGGTCGTTGCCGCTCATGCGACGCACGACCTCGCCGCGACGAATGTCCTGGCGGATCGCGCTACCGGAGGCGTCGTGCTCGGTCACGGACGCCGTGGACACGAGGTCGAAGGGACGCGCGCGGAAGCGGTAGGACGCGGCGGTCAGGGCGCCGACCGGGCAGATCTGGATGATGTTGCCCGAGAAGTAGGACGCGAAGGCGCGGCCCGACACGTCGCGCTCGGCGACGGAGAGCTCACCCTCGTTGATCGAACCGACGATCGCGTCCGTGCCAAACGGGGACGACAGGGACGAGGTCGAGGCCTCCTTGGCCTTGGGGTCGAAGAAGTCCAGGGTGGTCGAGTCGAATCCGCCGACCTGCTCGCCCATGAAGTAGTGGTGCTCCGTGGGAGCCGTGCCACCGCCTCGGCCCTGCAGGTCCATGAACACGTCGCCGGAGATCTCCTTGCCGAAGCGCACGCAGCGCTGGCACAGGATGCAGCGCTCGCGATCCAGCAGGATCTGGGAGGTCAGGCGCAGGGGCTTCTTGAAGGTGCGCTTGGCGTCCGTGAAGCGGGACTTGCCGCGGCCATCCGTCATCGCCTGGTTCTGCAGGGGGCACTCGCCGCCCTTGTCGCACACCGGGCAGTCCAGCGGGTGGTTAATGAGCAGGAACTCCATGACGCCGTGCTGGGCGCGCTGGGCCACCTCGGAGGTGTGCTGGGTCTTGACGACCATGCCCGGGGTGACGGTCTGCGCGCACGAGGGCTGGGGCTTGGGCATGAAGCGAAGCTCGCCCGTGTTGCGGTCGGGCATGCCGACCTCAACCAGGCACTGGCGGCACGCGGCCACCGGCGCCAGGAGCGGGTGGTCACAGAAACGCGGGATCCGAATGCCGGCCTGCTCGGCGGCGCGGATCACGAGCGTGCCCTGGGGGACAGAAACCTGAACGTCGTCGATGGTGACGTCGATCATGTTGGGCGCGTCGCTCATCGGCCACCTCCTCGCGCGTAGTTAGCGGACGCCTCGTAGGGGAAAAGCTCGCGGGCGGGCGTGGTCAGCCCGGCCTCGAACTCGTCGCGGAAGCGCTTGATGCCCGCCATGATCGGGGTTGCTGCGGCGTCGCCGAGCGGGCAGAAGCTGCGGCCCGCGATGTTGTGCGCGATCTCGTCGAGCAGGTCGACGTCGCCGGGGCGGCCCTCGCCTCGCTCGAGTCGCAGCATGATTTGCTTCATCCAGTAGGTGCCTTCGCGACAGGGGCGTGCACTTACCGCAGGACTCGTGCTGGTAGAACTCGGACCAGCGGGTGATGACGCGGACGACCGAGACGGTCTCGTCGAACACCTGCAGGGCTCGCGTGCCCAGCATCGATCCGGCCGCACCCACGGACTCGTAGTCGAGGGGGGTGTCGAGCTCGTCTTCGGTGAAGATCGGGGTGGAGGAACCGCCGGGGGTCCAGAACTTCAGCGTGTGGCCCTCGCGGATACCGCCCGCCATCTCGATGAGCTCGCGCATCGTGATACCGAAGGGGGCCTCGAACTGGCCGGGGTTGGTCACGTGGCCCGACACGGAGAAGATGCCGTGGCCCTTGGACTTTTCAGTACCCATCGAGGCGAACCACTCGGGCGAGTTGCGGAAGATACCCGCCACCTGAGCGATGGTCTCGACATTGTTGACGACCGTGGGGCGCGCGTACAGGCCGGCGACCGCGGGGAAGGGGGGCTTGAGGCGCGGGTGGCCTCGGCGTCCCTCGAGGGAGTCCAGCAGGGCCGTCTCCTCACCGCAGATGTAGGCGCCGGCGCCCGCGTGGGCGGTGATGCGCAGGTCGCCGAGCACGCCTGCCTCGGTCGCCTCGCGCACGGCCTCCAGCAGGCGGCGGTACACGTGGGTGACCTCGCCGCGCAGGTAGACGAACGCGTGGTCACAGCCGATGGCGCGCGACGTGATCGCGATGCCCTCAATGAGGACGTGGGGGTTGCCCATGATGAGCGGGATGTCCTTGCAGGTGCCCGGCTCGGATTCGTCGGCGTTCACCACGAGGTAGCGGGGGCCGCCGTCGGCCGGGGGCAGGAAGGACCACTTGAGGCCAGAGGGGAAGCCTGCGCCACCACGGCCTCGTAGACCGGAATCCTTGACGGCCTGCACGATGTCCGCGGGCTCCATGGTGCGGGCCTTGTCGAGGCCCTTGTAGCCGCCGCGGGACCGGTAGGAGTCCAGCGTCCAGGAACGCTCCTCTCCCCACCCGTTGGTGAGGATCGGGGTCAGCGGCCCGGGCGTCACGTATGCGGTGCTCACTTCGCCTTCACTCCCTTCTTATTCGAGGCCTTCGTGGATGCCTTCGAGGCCTTCGTAGATGCCTTCGTGGCCTTCGCGGGGGCCTGGTCGGCGGCCTTCGTGGATGCCTTCGTGGCCTTCGTGGGGGCCTGGTCGGCGGCCTTGTCAGCCACCGGCTCGGTCCAGCCGTTCTTCGCGGCGATCTCGCGGCCCAGGAGGGTCGAGGGGCCAGCGGAGGGGCCTTCGTTTTCGTGGCCGTCCAGGAAGCCGGCCAGGACGCGCTCGTTCTCCTTGAACGTGGGGGCCACGATCGGCCCGCGCGTCGGGTGGATGTCGCGGCCGGCCTGGATGTCCTCGATCATCGCCAGCGCCGACTCGGGGCTCTGGTTGTCGAAGAATTCCCAGTTGACCATGACGACGGGCGCGTAGTCGCACGCCGCGTTGCACTCGATGCGCTCGAGCGTGATCTTGCCGTCTTCGCTGGTCTCGTCGCTTCCGACGCCGACCTTTTCGGAGACCTTGTCCCAGATCTCGTCTCCGCCCATGACGGCGCACAGCGCGTTCGTGCACACGCCCACCAGGTACTCACCGGTGGGGTGACGCTTGTACTGCGTGTAGAAGGTCGCGACGGCGCTGATCTCTGCGCGAGGCAGGTCCAGCGTCGCGGAGATGAAGTCGATGCCGTCCGGGCTGACGTAGCCGTCGACGGACTGGATCAGGTGCAGCATCGGCAGCAGGCCGGAGCGCGAGTGACCGTCCGGGTAGCGGGCGATGATCTGCGCGGCGTCCGCCTGCAGGCGTGCCAGGGTGTCGGGTGTGTAGCTCATCGGTCAACGCCTCCGAGAACGGGGTCGATAGCGGCCAGTGCGACGACCACGTCGGCCAGCTGGCCACCTTCGGTCATCATGGCCAGCGCTTGCAGGTTGGCGAAGGAGGGGTCGCGGAAGTGCGCGCGGAAGGGGCGCGTGCCGCCGTCGGAAACGAGGTGGACGCCCAGGACGCCCTTCGCGTGCTCGACGGTCTGGTAGACCTGGCCGGCGGGCACGTGGAAGCCCTCGGTGACGAGCTTGAAGTGGTGGATGAGGGACTCCATGGACTCCCCCATGATCTCGCGGACGTGCTCGAAGGAGTTGCCCTGGCCGTCGGTGGCGACCGACAGGCGCGCGGGCCAGCCGATCTCCGGGTCGGCGACCATCGTGGGCGCGCCCTCGCACTGGTCGAGCTTGGCGAGCACCTGCCAGATGATGCGCATCGACTCGTAGCACTCGTCGAAGCGGACCATCGTGCGGTTGTACACGTCCGACTTGTCGCGGGTGGGAACGTCGAATTCGAAGTTCTCGTAGCCGCAGTAGGGCTGGCTCTTGCGCAGGTCCAGGGGCAGGCCGGCGGCGCGCACGCCGGGGCCGGTCGAGCCGAGGGCCATGAGGCCGCTCAGCGGCATGACGGCCACGTCGCACAGGCGCTTCTTGAAGATCGGGTTCTCCACGAGGATGTCCTGGAGTTCGCCGATGTCCTTGCGGGCCCGGCGCAGGCGGTCGCGAATGTAATCCGTGGTGCCCTCGCCGATGTCCTGGACGACGCCGCCGGGGCGGATGTACTCGTGGTTCATGCGCAGACCGGAGATGCGCTCGAAGATGCGCAGGATTTCCTCGCGGGCGCGGAAGCCGATCGTCATGATCGTCGTGGCGCCCATTTCGTTACCGGTCGAGCCGATGGCGACCAGGTGCGAGGCGATGCGGCACAGCTCCATCATGAGGATGCGGATGAGGGACGCGCGCTCGGGGATGTCCTCTTCGATGCCGAGGAGTTTCTCGACGCCGAGGCAGTAGGCGGCTTCCTGGAAGAAGGGGGCGACGTAGTCCATGCGCGTGCAGTATGCGACGCCCTGGGTCCACGTGCGGTACTCCATGTTCTTCTCGATGCCGGTGTGCAGGTAGCCGGTGTCGATGCGGGTCTCGCGGACCTTCTCGCCGTCGAGCTCGAGGATGAGACGCAGAACGCCGTGGGTCGCGGGGTGAACCGGGCCCAGGTTAACGACGATGCGCTCGGAGGTGATGGCCTCGATCTCGTGCAGGACGTCGTCCCAGTCGCCGCCCTGGGTGAGGACCTCGGGGATGTCCTCGATGGGCAGGTCGGTCGCGCCGGCGGGCGCGTGGAAGGCGGTGGTCATCAGTTCACACTCCTACGAACGTCGGCGGAGGCAGTGACGGCTCCCTTGAATTCGACGGGGATGCCGCCCAGCGGGTAGTCCTTGCGCTGGGGGTGTCCGATCCAGTCGTCGGGCATCGCGGTGCGCGTGAGCGAGGGGTGCCCGGTGAAGACGATGCCGATGAGGTCCCAGGTTTCGCGCTCCTGCCAATCGTTTCCGGGGTAGACGGAGACGATGGAGGGGATGCGGGGGTCCTCGTCGGGGCACGTGACCTCGAGGCGGATCATGCGGTTGTGCGTGATCGAGTACAGGGGGTAGATGGCGTGCAGCTCGCGGCCCTTGTCGAGGGGGTAGTGCGCGCCGTTGGTGCCCAGGCACATTTCGAAGCGCAGGTCCGGGTCGTCGCGCAGGTACTTGGCGACGCGCGCGATGTGCTCGCGGGCGATGAAGATGCCGAGCTGACCGCGGTCGATGGTGACCTTCTCGATGACGTCGGCGACCGCCAGGCGGTCGGCGACGATGAGCTCTTCGAGGACATCAACGACCTGGTCGAACCAGGAGCCGTAGGGGCGGGAGGCCTCGCCGGGCAGGAAGGAGTCGGAGACCAGGCCAGAGAAACCGGAGGTGGAGGAGTCCGTGCCGGCGCCGAAGAGGCCCTCGCGGTGGGCGATCGGCTCGGGCAGGGCGAAGCCGCGCTGGGACGAGGCCTGGGTGACCTCGGCCGACGCGCTGCCCTCGGGGATGGAAACGTCGCTCATGCGAGGAGTCCCTTCATCTGGTGGGTGGGCGTCGCCTCGAGGGCGGCCTTCTCGGCGGCTCGGGCGATTTCGCGGCGGTGCACGCCGAGGGGTTCCTTTGCCGATCTGCTCGCGCAGGACGAGGACCGCGTGGATGAGGGCCTCGGGGCGCGGCGGGCAGCCGGGCAGGTAGACGTCGACGGGGACGATGTGGTCGCAGCCCTGGACGACGGCGTAGTTGTTGAACACGCCGCCGGAGGACGCGCACGCGCCCATGGAGATGACCCACTTGGGTTCGGGCATCGAGTCGTAGACGCGGCGGATAATCGGGGCCATCTTGTGGGAGACGCGGCCGGAGACGATCATCATGTCGGAGTGACGCGGCGAAGCACGGAAGACCTCGAGGCCGAAGCGCGCCATGTCGAATCGGGGGGTGCCGGCGGCCATCATCTCGATGGCGCAGCACGCCAGGCCCATGGTGACGGGCCACTGGCTGTACTTGCGTGCGAGCCCGAGGACTTTTTCGACGCTGGTCAGCGCGATGCCCGCGGGCAGGGATTCTTCAAGTCCCACTTGTCTATCCTTACTTCTCTATTAGTAGTCCAGGCCGCCGCGTCGCCATTCGTAGGCGTAGGGGACGCACAGGGTGACCAGGAAGCTCATCATGACGACCAGCCCAAACAGGCCCAGCTGGTTGAAGCTGACGGCCCACGGGTACATGAACACAACTTCAATGTCGAAGATGATGAAGGTCATCGCGACCAGGTAGTAGCGCACCGGGAAGCGACCCTCGGTGAGGTGGGCGCTGGTCGGCTGGATGCCACACTCGTAGTTATCGGCCTTGGTTGTGGACTTCTTGGTGGGGCCCAGGATCGCGGAGGCGACCAGGCCTCCGAAGGCTAGGACGAGGGCAGCTGCCGACATGATGAGCAGCGGCACGTAGGGATTCGTCATCGTTCCTCCCGGTTATCGATGGTGGTGGTCATGCGGGTCGCACCACCTTGGTCAGCATGGTGATGAGTTGGTCGTCGAAGTCGCCCCCGCTCCTCTCGTACCCGTCCGACAGGAGTTTGTGGACGAGCGTCATGAGGCGCGGAATGGGCAGCCCGACGTTCGTGCAGGTGCGCATGATCGTCGGGTTTTCGATGAGCGCGACGAAGATGCGGCCGAGCTGGTAGTAGCCGCCGTATTCGTCGCGGAGCATGTGGGGGTATTCGCTCATGGCGCGGTCGATGCCGGCGCGGTGCGAGCGGGACAAAGCCTGCGCGATGCACGAGGCCGCGTAACGCCCGGCCTTCATGGCCGGGGCGATGCCTTCACCGTTGTAGGGGGAGACCATGCCGCCGGCGTCGCCGACGAGGACGAGGCCCTGGGTGTAGTGAGGCTTGCGGTTGAAGCTCATGGGCAGGGCGGCGGAGCGAAGCTGACCGATCTGGTTGTCGGGGGTGAAGCCCCATTCTTCGGGCAGGTTCGCGGTCCAGGCCTTGAAGACCTCGCGGTAGGGCAGGTTGGTGGCGCCGGCGCGCGAGCGACGGAGCCGAGGCCAACGTTGACGATGCCCTCGCCCATGGGGAAGATCCAGCCGTAGCCGGGCAAAAGGTCGGAGGCGCCGGGAGTGCCGCTCCACAGTTCGAGGTGGGATTCCATCCACTCCTCGTCGCCGCGGGGGCTGCGGAAGTACGCGCGGGCGGCCACGCCCATCGGGCGGTTCATCTTCTTTTCGAGGCCGAGGCTGGTCGCGAGGCGCGCGGCCACTCCCCCGGCGTCGACGGTGATGGAGGCCCGGACCTCGAACGTCGTCGCGTTCTTGCCGCGCCCGCTCTTAGCCGTCACGCCGACGACGCGGCCGGAGCCGTCCTGGAGGGCACCCGTGACGGTCACGCCTTCGTAGAGGCGAGCCCCGGCCTCGACGGCGCGCTTGGCGAGGGCGTGATCGAGGTCCATGCGCGCGCGGGTCATGCCGTAGCCGGGCAGGGACTTCTGGTCGGGCCAGTCCATCTGGACGGTGTGGCCGCCGCCGATGACGGTCAGGCCGCGGTTACGCATCCAGCCGGTGGTGTCCACGCCCATCGCAATGAGCTCGTGGACGGCAGCCGGGGTGAGCCCATCGCCGCAGATTTTGTCGCGCGGGAACGGGCTTTTCTCCAGGAGGACGACATCGAGGCCAGCCCTGGCCAGGTGGTAGGCGGTGGAGGACCCGCCCGGGCCCGCGCCGACGACGACAACGTCAGCGCTCATGTCGCTAGGCATAGTGGATGCCACGGCATTCCTCCGTCATGTGGGCGCGCGGGTGCATCCGCGCCAGTGTGCAAGGCGGACGAGGTGTGCACATCACCTCATTCCGCCCGCCAGCCTAGCTAGGTCACCCTCACCTCGCCGGGCACAGAAGTTTTCCGCGCATTTTCGGGCCACGAGGCCATGGATGACCGCGCTCTCACCCGACATTTGCGCAACATTTCTTTGTTGTAAATGCCCGCCGCGGCCTCGCCGTCCGCGAACGCTCACGGACACCGCTCCCGCTCACCCAACCCGCCCACGACAAAGGCCGGGACCCCGCGAAGGGACCCCGGCCTCGTCAGCGAAAAATCACGGCAGCGGCTTGACCGCGCGGTGCATGGCGGCGATGCCGCCGGTCAGATTTGCGGTACTCGACCTCGCTCCAGCCGTTCGCGGCGACCATGCGAGCGATCTCCTCCTGGGCCGGCCACTGGCGGATCGACTCGACCAGGTAGTCGTACGCTCCGTCGTTCGTGGACGCCAGGCGGGCCATCGTCGGCATAACCGTCTTCTGGTAGGCCGAGTACAAGCCGCGGAAGGCACGCGACGGCGGGGTGGAGAACTCCAGGATCACGAGGCGGCCGCGCGGACGCACGACGCGCGCCATCTCGCGCAGCGCCAGAGCCGGGTCGGGAATATTGCGCAGGCCCCACGAGATGGTGACCGCGTCGAAGGAGCCGTCCTCGAAATCCAGGTCCATCGCATTGCCGTGCACGAACTCGATCTCGGGGTGGCGCTCGCGACCCACCTCGATCATGCCTTCGGACAGGTCGCAGGCGACGACCTCGGCGCCACCCTTGGCCAGGGCGACCGACGACGCGCCGGTGCCGGCGGCCAGGTCGAGAATGCGTTCGCCGGGGTGGGGCGCGACCGCCTTGCGCAGGGCGGTCATCCACACGTGGTTGAAACCGCCCGTCATCAGCGTGTCCATCATGTCGTACCGCGTCGCGACGGAGTCGAACATCGACGCAACTTCGGTGGGATCCTTGGTCAGATCGGCGCGTGGGGTGTCAGTCATGCGTTAATCCTCCCACGTCTTTCAGCGTGCCGCCGCCCCTGCTTCTACCATTGGACGCATGCATGACGACTTTGGATGCTCGCGCCTTGTATTTCGGGCGTTGGTCCTGCCCCCGCAGCACCCGGGGTCTACTTGCTCACTGACTTCTCTGCTCCCTTCATCGGGCGGCGCGGCCTGGCTCGGCGAGCGCCGCTCCATGATCGGCCTGGGCCGCGCCGTGACGCTCGAGTCCGCCTCCCCCGACGCGATCACCCGCGTGCGCCGGGCGTGGGAGGCCACCCCGGCCTCGTCCCTGGAGGAGGGCGCTCCCTCCCCCGTCCTGTTCGGGTCCTTCGCGTTCCGCTCCCCCGCCCGCTCGGTGGCGTTCGTCCCGGCTCTGACCCTCATCGACGAGGCCGGGGCGCGCTGGGCGATCACCGCCGGCATCGGGGACGCGCCCGATCCGCTGGCTGCCGTGTCCGAGGCCGTGACGGCAGCGCGGCCGACAGCGCGCGTGCCCGAGTCTTTAACCTTTGGCCAGGGGTCGATGTCGCGGACCCAGTGGCGCGATTCGGTGCGCTCGATGGCGGCGCGCCTGCGCGAGGGCGCGGCCGACAAGGCCGTCATGGCGCGCGACATGACGATCCGCTGCCCGCACGGCTTCGACGAGCGCTTCCTGCTCGAACGCCTGAGCGACCTGTACCCCTCGACGTGGCGTTTTAGCGTGGATTCGCTGGTGGGAGCCTCCCCCGAGATGCTGATCGCCGCCGCCTGCGGGACCGCGTCATCGCGCGTACTGGCAGGCACGTGTCAGCCCGGCGAGGGACAAGCGTTGGCGTCGAGCCCGAAAGACCTGCGCGAACACGCGCTGGCGTCAGAGTCGGTGTCCTCCATCCTGGAGCGCCTGTGCCTGGACGTGCGCACAGAGGGCCCGTTCCTGCTCACCCTCCCCAACGTCACCCACCTGGCGACAGACGTGCGCGCCCGGCTCGGATCGGCGCACCTACTGGACCTCGTCGCCGCCCTGCATCCGACGGCGGCCGTGTGCGGCACTCCCCGCGACGCCGCAATGCGCCTCATCGAAGAGCTGGAGGACACCGAGCGCGGCCGCTACTCCGGGCCGGTGGGCTGGGTCGACACGGCCGGCAACGGCGAGTTCGCGATCGCCCTGCGATGCGGCCTGGCCTCCGGGACTCGCCTGCGCCTGTTTGCCGGGGCCGGCATCATGCCGGATTCGGACCCCGACTTGGAGTTGACCGAGACCGAGGCCAAGATGCGCCCGCTCCTGGACGCCCTCGGGGTGTGACGGCGACCCGCCGGCGCGCTCGAACTCGTTGCTCTCCTTCGCGGATAGGTAACGAGCACGCGGATAGCTTATGAACATGCGGATAGCTTCGTAACCTATCCGCGAGTGGATAACCTATCCGCGAAGACGAAACCTATCCACAAGCGCCCAGACAACAAGGCCATCCGCGCCTCTCCCCACGTCAGAGGCACGCCCAGCAACGCAACACGCCTCTTCCCCCACCCCGCCACACACGCACAGGCCCGCCATCCCACGAGGGGACGGCGGGCCTCGTCAATGACGAGCGCGAATTAGGAACCCTGGATCGTAACGGCGACGTCCTGAGTCGAGCCGTCCCGAGCGATCGTCAGGTTGATCGTGTCGCCCGCCTTGTAGCGACGCACGTAGCCGATGAGCTGCTTGGGGCTGGTGACTTCCTGGCCTTCGACCTTGAGGATGACGTCCCCGGCGCGCAGCCCGGCAGCGGCGGCACCGGAGCCGGAGGAAACCTCCTGAACCTGCGCGCCGACGTAGGTGTCGGAGCCGACGGTGGCGGTCGCGGCCTTGACGGTCACGCCGAGCAGGCCGTGGGAGGCGAAGCCGTTGGTGATGAGCTGTTCGGCAATGGACACCGTCAGGTCTGAGGGGATCGCGAAGCCCAGGCCAATCGACCCTGCCTGGCCGTCGGCGGAGGTGGCCAGCGACTTGATCGAGGAGTTAATGCCGATCACCGCGCCGGTTGCGTCGAACAGCGGGCCGCCCGAGTTACCGGGGTTAATAGAAGCGTCGATCTGGATGGCGTTGGTGACGACCAGGTCGGAGGACGCCTGCGTCTGGTCCTGCGCGGTGGAATCCTCGTCCATGGAAACCTCGACGGGGCGGTTGAGCGCGGAAACGATACCGGTCGTAACCGTGTTCGACAGGCCCAGCGGCGCGCCGATGGCCATGACGGGGGCGCCGACCTGGAGGTTCTGCGAGCTCGCGAAGCGCGCGACCGTCAGGTTCGACGGCGGATTTTCCAGGCGGATGACGGCCAGGTCGGTGGTCTTGTCGTGGCCGACGATGCGCGCGGCGTACAGGCGCCCGTCCGCCAGGGTGACCTGAATCTGGCCGCCGTCGATTGCCGGGGAGATCACGTGGTAGTTGGTGACGATGTCACCCTGGGCGTCGTAGATGACGCCGGAACCGGTGCCGCCCGAGGACGCTCCCTGGCTCTGGATGGTGACGACCGCGGGGGACACGGCCGCGGCGACTGCGGTCCAGTCGGCGGCGTCGCTCGACGCGGGCACGGTCGCGACGGTGCCGTTGTTGAGGTTCTCCGCCGTGGCGACGCGCAGCAGCTCGGGGCGCACGTACAGCATCGCGCCCAGGGTCAAGCCGATCGTCAGGAGCATTGCGCCCAGCAGGGCGACCCACCCGGGTCCGCGCTTCTTGATGATGATGGTTTGTCCGGGTTCCGGGGACGAGGCCGGGGCCGCGTATCCGGTGACCGGCATTCCTGCGGGGGGCGCGTAGGTGCCGCCCGAGGCCTCGCCGCGCTCTGCGCCCGGCGCGGAGTGCGCGGGGGCGGCGGGGGTGGCAGGTGCGGCGGGTGCCGGGATCGTTGTGGCCGCGCGCATCTCCTGAGTGGCGTCACGCTCGGTCTGCGCCTGCGCGGCGGCCGCTCCACCCACAGTAGGCCTGGACGCGGCGTCATGATCGGCTTGCGCGGGTGCCGGGATCGTTGTGGCCACGCGCATCTCCTGGGCGTCACGCTCGGTCTGCGCCTGCGCGGCGGCCGCTCCACCCACAGTAGGCCTGGACGCGGCGTCGTAGGAGGGGCGCGGGTAGCTGGGCGCGGGCTGGGTGCCAGAGCCGGTGTCGGGGGCTGGAATACGAGGCTCAGTCATGGTTTCCTCTAGTGTCAGTTCATTAGTTATTCACCAGTATGAGGCGTTTCTTCCAACGAGCACTGGAAGCGCCCTGTGAGTTTCCTGAATGATGGACCCGCGCATGCGTCGGGTACCACCGCGCGCACGAACGGAGGTCCCCCCAATTCTCGCACGTAATTCCCTTACTACAACTTTCAATCAACCCCACAAACGTTGCAATTCCAACAACTCGATTTCAAATCTTGAAATACGCACGCGGGAATTACGTGCGACATTGTTGGGGAACCATGCCAAGGTGGAGCGGTGCATGGAGAGCGCGGAAGGTAGAAGCCCTCAGGCCCACACGCGCCCCAAACCCCCGGGCCCACACGCGCCCCAAACCCCCAGGCCCTAGACCTAGGAGGCCTTCAACGCGTTGCGCGCCTGCGCGTACAGGTGGGCCGCCCGCTCGACGGGCGCGTGGATGAGGCGCGGCCCGGCCGGCGGATCAGCGAGAACCGAGGCAAGCTCGCTCGGGGTGGCTGCGCGCGCGAAGCCGACGCCGTAGGCGGCGGCGAGCGCCTCGTAGTTGACGTGTTGGGCGACGCCAAACCAGCGGTCGTAGGCCTCGGGAGTGGCAGCATTCCCATGCTCGAGGGTGGCGAAGATGCCGCCCCCCTCGTCGTCGGCGACGATGACGTCAAGCTCGGCCCCCGTGGCCGCCGCGAGCGCCAGCGAGGAGGCGTCGTGGCACAGGGTCAGGTCGCCCATGACGGCAGTAACGCGCGAGGCCTGGGCTCGACCGCGAGCATCGTCGCGCGGTTCGCCAGCTCGGTCAGGCGTGGCTATGCGGGCGCTGCCGAGTCCGGCGGCGATGCCGACGGCGGTGGCAATGGTGCCGTCGATGCCAGCTTGGCCGCGGTTTGAGAACACGGGTCGGCCCGCCAGGGATTCAACCGCCAGGTCGAAGGCGCGCACGGGGTTAGAGGCCCCCAGCACGAGGGGCCCGCGAGTCGCCGAGGCGACGGCGCGCGCCAGAGAGAGCATGGTGCGCCCAGACCCCGCGGCCAGGAGAGCGTCGATGCGCAGGCCTGCCTCGTCGGCGGCGGCGCGCACGCGGGCGGCCCACTCGGCGCCGCACGTCGGCCGCAGGGGCGCGGCCAGGGCAGGAACGACGACGGAGGCGTTGCCGGAGATGTCCACCCAGGGGGCGTGGGCGTCGACGACGACCACGCGCACGTCGGGGCGCGCGAGCAGCGCGTGGATGGGCCGCGACAGGGTGGGTCTGCCGGTCACGACGACGGTGTCCACCCTCGCCCGCCAGGGGGAGGAGACGATGGCTTGTTCGTGGGGGTCACTCCCCCGCCCGCCCACGCCCCGGAGGCGGGCTCGGCCAGGAGCGGGAACCCGGAGGCGCGCGACCACTGCGCTGCGAGGGGCGACGCTCCCTCGCCGGCGACGATCAGCCCGGCGCGTGCGGCCCCCACGACGTCCTCCCAGCGCTCGGGCGCGGCGTTGGTGGGCTGCACCCGGGTCGGGCGCGGGACGAACGAGGCCATGGCCTCGTCCTGCGAATCGCCCGCGGCACCGGACGCGCGCGACTGCGGCGTGAGCGGATCGCGGAAAGCGACGTTGATCTGGACGGGTCCGGGCGTGCCGGTGGGCGCCCCGCACGCGGCAGCGACGGCGCGCGAGAGCTGGCCGACGAGCGCGCGCGAGGGCTCCTGCGGTTCCAGGTCGACGCAGGCGCGCGCGTGCACACCGAAGAGGCCGGACTGGAAGGTGGCTTGGGATGCGCCGACGCCGCGCAGCTCGCCGGGCCGATCGGCACTAATGACGAGGAGGGGCAGGCGCGCGTGGGAGGCCTCGAGGACGGCGGGGGTCAGCTCGGCGACGGCGGTGCCGGAGGTGACGATGACGGCGGGCAGCGCGCCGGTGCGGGCTAGGCCCACGGCCGCAAAACCGGCGCCGCGTTCGTCGAGGACGGGCATGGCATGCCCGCCGAACCCCCCGGATTCGAGGGCGTAGGCGAAGGGCGCGCTGCGCGAGCCCGGGCAGTACAGGACGTGCGTGAGGCCCAGGTCATCCAGGGCGGACAGGATCGCGCGAGCGGTGTCGACGGAGGGCATGGGCCCAGCCTACCGGGATCCCGCCCCCAGGTGCTCAGCCATGCCTTCGAGGCGCATTCCCCAGCGGCTCACGAGGTCGGAGTCCTGCGGGCCGCGCCCGATGAGGTCCAGGTCGGGTTCGAGGCGCCCCACGGGCAGGCGGCCGCGCTCGGGCACGAGGGGGGTGGTGACGTCCGCGACGAGCAACGAGGCCGTGGCCAGTCCGGCCGCCCGGGGGATGCCGGGCACGGCGGCGGCAGCGGCGACGCCGACGGACAGGCCCACGGACGTTTCGAGGGCGGAGGAGACGACGACGCCGAGGCCGCACTTGCGGGCAACCTTCAGGGCGGAGCGCACGCCTCCGAGGGGCGCGACCTTGATGATGACGACGTCGGCGGCTTCCTTGCGGGCCACCTCGAGGGGATCTTCGGCGCGGCGGATAGATTCGTCGGCGGCGATGGGCACGTCGACGCTGCGGCGCACCTCGGCGAGTTCGTCGACGGTCAGGCAGGGCTGTTCGACGTATTCGATGGGGACGACGCCGGCGGCCTCGGCCATGGCGGGGATGGCGGCGCGCGCCTCGTCGACCTCCCACGCGCCGTTGGCGTCGAGGCGGATCATCGCCTGCCCGCCCACGGTCTCACGCAGGGCGTCGGCGACGGCGGCGATGCGCGCGCAGTCGCGCGAGATGCTCACGCCGGGTTCGGCGACCTTGATTTTCGCGGTCGCGCACCCGCCGGAGGCCTTGACTCGGTCGTAGGCCTCTTCGGGGGAGATAACGGGAACGGTCACGTTGACGGGCACGTACTTGCGCCGGGGCACGGGCGGGAAGCGGCGCGCGGACTCGAGGGCGGCGCCCAGCCAGCGCGAGGATTCGGCGTCGTCATAGTTCCAGAAGGGGGCGGCTTCGCCCCATCCGGCGTGGCCGTGAAGAAGGAGGCCCTCGCGGCGAGTCACCCCACGGAAGCGTGTGGTCATCGCTACCTTGTACACGAGAATGTCGTCGACACCTTCGAGGGCGTAGCGCGTCTGACGACTCAACTGACGCATGGGAATACGCATAAGCGTGGCGTACTGCGAAGCGTTCATCGCTCCCCTCCTTACATATCGGTAATATTGTCGCGCATGCTGCCCTCAAGCTCAACTGCTTCACGCTACCACTTGTAAGACATTTTGCGCTAACTATAAATAAGTGACAGACTCTCAACGCCTACCAAACACCTGGCAAATAAAGACATCTCACACCTCACAGGAAAAGTGACTAGTTATCACCATCTAGACACCCTCTCGCCTTTCGGTCATTCCGTGCGGTTAGCTTGCCACCAGGTGCGACGCGCAGCCGCGCGGGCGACCTCCCCGGTTGGACACGCGCCCTCCGCCCCCCTTCCCCAGCCGACTGCGAGACCCGGCCCGGTGCCGAAAGCCCGCCCCGGCCTCGTCCATTAGAATCCGAGGCATGAGTGCTCTTCCTTTTGTCTCCGACACCTTCGACCCGACCCGCTGGCGCGAGGTCGAGGGATTCGACTTCGCTGACATCACCTACCACCGCGGGATTTCGCGCGGCCCCGCGGCCGACGGTCGCCCCGAGGGCGCGGACATGCCGGTCGTGCGCATTGCCTTTGATCGCCCCGACATTCGTAACGCCTTCCGTCCGGGCACGGTCGACGAGCTGTACCGGGCGCTCGACCACGCGCGCCAGACCTCGTCGGTCGCGGCCGTCATCCTGACGGGCAACGGCCCGTCGGCGCGCGACGGCGGCTACTCGTTCTGTTCGGGCGGGGACCAGAGGGTCCGAGGCCGTGACGGGTACCGCTACGAGGTCGAGGGGGCGGACCCGGAGGCGGCCACCGCCCAGCGGCGCGAGCAGATCGACCCGGCGCGCGCCGGGCGCCTGCACATCCTGGAGGTCCAACGACTCATCCGCACGATGCCCAAGGTCGTCATCGCGGCCGTTCCCGGCTGGGCTGCGGGCGGCGGTCACTCCCTCAACGTCGTGGCGGACCTGTCGGTGGCCTCCATCGAGCACGCGGCGTTCATGCAGACGGACGCGAACGTGGGGTCTTTTGACGCCGGCTACGGCTCGGCGCTGCTGGCCCGCCAGGCGGGCGACAAGCGTGCGCGCGAGATCTTCTTCCTGGCCGAGCGCTACGACGCCGAAACTGCCGAGCGGTGGGGCGTCATCAACCGCGCGGTCCCCCACGCCCAGCTCGAGGAGACCGCCCTGGAGTGGGCCGCGACCATCGCGACGAAGTCCCCGCAGGCCATCCGCATGCTGAAGTTCGCCTTCAACCTGGCCGACGACGGGCTGGCGGGCCAGCAGGTGTTCGCCGGCGAGGCCACGCGCATGGCGTACATGACGGCCGAGGCGCAGGAGGGCCGCGATGCCTTCCTCGAGCACCGCGCGCCCCGCTGGGAGGACTACCCCTACTACTACTGAGGCCTGGCCCACCGGGCGACTGTGCCAGGAGGCCTCGGGATCGCGGACGCGACCCCGAGGCCTCCTCTATGCGCCCCCTATTCGCGGGCAGTGAGCGTTATGCCTGTGATCGTCTGGTGCCTCTCATCGTCATAGGTGACGGTGACAGTGCCTGTGTAATCCTGAGCGTTACCAGTTGCCGGATCGCGTGCTTCCAGCGACGTCACTGAGAACGAGGTGGGCGAATCGAGCGTCACCGCGATATTAAAGGCATCACGCGTTGAATTAAACCTATTGCGCGGCACCGGGTCGTAGACGCCCTTCGTGAAGTCTGGACACAGATTACTGTCCTTAGTCTCGCCATTAATGCAAGAAACGAGGACGGTCCCCACGTTCAGAGCTGTTTCTTGTTCCAATAGCGTTCCATCCGATGAGAACGGCGAAAAAGCAACGGCCTCGTCCCCGTCGCCAAGAGGCACACGGATCAATGACCCGACAGTCTTATAACCATCGTCATAGCGAAACTGGCTGCTTTCAGGAACCGCGACAATAGTCATGTCGATAGAGAAGGAGCGCGCACCAATCTGATAGAGGCCCGGATAGAGCGTCAGAGAGACCGAGTGCACTGCCTCTGGCCATCCTTCACTCGGATCGAACGTTGCAATGGCTTCATCGTTGAAGAATGCAGCGGAGGTGCCCGCGGGGAATGTGACAACCACGCGACGCGCGAGGCTCGTAGCGATCGTCCACGGCGCATCCAGGCTCTCACGGCGCGCCACCATCTCGATATGCTCAGGCGTGCCCCTCCTGAACTTATCAGTACTCGTGACCTCGAAGGTCGCAGTCAGCCTGTCAGCCGAGAGCGTCCCCCTCAGACACTGTCAGAGACATATGAATACCCACCGGAACCCTGAAATCCTCACCCGCATCGGTGAGCATCCACTCCGGGTCCGTCGAATCGGCGAGGCCATCCAACGCCGCCGCCTCATCAACGTTTCCCTTTAGGATCGCATCGCAGTAGGCATTCACCACGCTGGTCGCACCGGCCAGCGCCTGAGCATCCAGCTCCCGCTCAACCCGCTCAACGTGCGAGCGCCACGCCAACACCGAGGCGACCGCCCCAACAATGAGGACGAGGACCGCGACGCTCGTCAACCAGTACCGCTTTCGCGCAAAAAACACCGGCGGCGACACAGACCAACGCAGCCGAGCCCGCACCCAGCGAGCATAAAGACGGTGATACAACGTCCGCCCGTTCACGATACCTCTCTCCAATGCGAGGAAAACCTAACCACGTGCCATCCTACCGGCCAACACGCACTCGACAAACCCCCACTGTCACCTCGCCAGTCAGACCTTGCGAGCGCCGACAGCCACTTGTTCCGCGCCCCTCCCCTTTGGTAGCTTTCCTATACACCGACGTAAGGAACCCTCATGCCCCAACCCTCAGCGACGAGCACACCGCAAGAACCCTCGCCCACCCCCTCCTCGCGGCGCAAGCGCTGGATCGCCACGGCCTCGTGCGTGGGCCTCGTGGCCGCCGCTGCCGGGGCGGGCTACTGGTCGAACTACGTGTACATGTCTGACCTGAGCGCGGAGGATGCTGCTGCTCGCTTCGCCTCGCTTATCGCGGACGGTAAGTACGAGGAGGCTTTTTCACTCACGGACGGGAGCAACCCGTTCCACACGGACGGGTTTCCACCGAACTGCTGACAGATCGTTCCCACGTCGGCGCTCCGCAGGTCAGTGACGTCAGCACGCAGGCCTCAAGCACAAGTTCTGAATGGTTTGACACCACCTTCGTCTACGACGATTCCTCGGAGCCCGATACTCTCTCCTTCTCATTGAGAAGTACCGAGAGAAGAAACGGCTCCCTTGGCATGTGGCAAGCAGACTTTGGAGGGGTGACTCGAAGCGTTTCTTTCTCCGGCATGCGCGACGTGCGCGTAGGTGACGTGGCCGTCTCTGACCCCGACGCGCGGCATCTCCTCTTTGCGGGACGGTATCGCATGGCGGCGCATGCGGATCACGAACCCTACTGGAAAGTGGACTTTACCTACCCGCTCGGCGACAACGTGGGGGAACTACGCACGGCCGGTCCGCCCTCGTTCGAGGTGGTCGCCAGCGACGAGCTGAAGGATTGGGCCAACGGGGCAGCCCAGGCTTTCATGATGGACTGCCGGACCAGTTTCAGCCCTTCCATGCCTTTCCTCTATCCTGCTGATGTGCAGAAATGCGGTGTCCTGGCACTGCGCTCTGATGCCCCCGCCCTCCCACCTGTTGACCTCATCAGCTTCGAAGTGCATCCGACTTGGTTCGGGTTCTACGTCGACATGGGCGAGACCATCCTCAAAGAGGGCTACCACATCTCGACTGTTTACGTTACCTGTGACATCAGCTTCCCCTGATGCCTCAGACTCACCCGACGCCTCATGCACGGTGGGTAAACGACGCCGATAGTTCTGACGGCCCCGGCGCCGCGCCGACCTGGGTCTAGCCGCGCCGACCTGGGTCTAGCCGCGCCGACCGTGGGCTAGTGGGCATCTGCGGGAGAGTCAGGTGTCGCTCGGGGTGAGGGTGATCGCGGTGATCGTTTCGTCACCGTTCTCGTCGTAGGACATGGTGCCCGTGCCCTTGTAGTACTGATGGACGCCCGTGTCCGCGTTGGGGAGACTCAGCGAGTTGATAGTGAACGTCGTTGGAGAGTTGATGGTGACGGAGATGTCGTAGTACTCCTTTCCCGACGAAGGTCCCTCTGCTTGACTCTCGGTGGGGCGTTCTTGGTCATGTCGGGACACAGATCGGATACGCTTCCCTGCGTGTCGATACACTCCATGACAATCTCCACGAGCTCGGTCTCTGTTTCCGCTCGCAAGACAGTAGCGTCGAAGGTGAAGGGAGTTACCATCACGGCGCCGGTACTCGACAGCTCAACGTCGAACTGAGACCGGACTGCGCGGTCATCGTCATATCGATAGAGCTGCTGAAGCTTGCCAGGCAACGAGCTTAGGCGCGCTTCGCTACTGAATGAGCGCGCGCCGATCTCATACATCCCCGGGTAGAGGGTCAACGTGAGGGCCCGTCCTTTGACCGGCCACTCCGCCACGGGGTTAAAGGAAGCGATGGTAGCGCCGTTGAAGAGAACCTCGGTCGTGGCGGCGGGCAACTCGACCGTCACAGTCTGTGCCATGCTCGTAGCGATCGTCCACGGCGCATCCAGGCTCTCACGGCGCGCCACCATGCCGATATGCTCAGGCGTGCCCCTCCCGTAGTTATCAGTACTCGTGACCTCGAAGGTCGCAGCGAGCCTGTCAGCCGAGAGCGTCCCCTCAGACACTGTCAGAGACATATGAGTACCCGCCGGAACCCTGAAATCCTCACCCGCATCGGTGAGCATCCACTCCGGGTCCGTCGAATCGGCGAGGCCATCCATCGCGGCTGCCTCGCCAACGTTTCCCTTTAGGATCGCATCGCAGTAGGCGTTCACCACGCTGGTCGCACCGGCCAGAGCCTGAGCATCCAGCTCCCGCTCAACCCGCTCAACGTGCGAGCGCCACGCCAACACCGAGGCGACCGCCCCAACAATGAGGACGAGGACCGCAACGCTCGTCAACCAGTACCGCTTTCGCGCAAAAAACACCGGCGGCGACACAGACCAACGCAGCCGAGCCCGCACCCAGCGAGCATAAAGACGGTTATACAACGTCCGAACGTTCACGATACCCCTCTCACGTAGAGAGTGACAAACTTAACCATCTTTTATCATATCACAACACGAGATTATAGGACAAAACGTGTTGATGGGGGTTAGTCCCAGGTGTTGTGGTAGGGAGTGGTGTAGTGGAGTTCGTTCCAGCAGGTTGCGTCGCCTCAGCCGGGGATGGTACCGGTGGCTTGGGGGGTTGACTGGCGTAATACCTGGTGTTTTCGAGGGCCGCGTCGGTGGGCATAGTGGCCAGGATGCAGGCTGCTGGCTAGGGGTGCTCGCTAGGGGCGTAGCACCACCAGAACACGGTGTCAAGTCCCGGGTTTTGTGTAGGGATTTTTAGGCCGTTTTCTTTCGTGTTGTTGTGTGTTTGTTTTCTGCTTGTTGTGGTGTGATTCCGCCCAGGGCGAGGTGAGGGCGGCTTGTGTTGTACCAGTGGACCCAGGCTGAGGTTTCGCGTTCGACTTCGCGTTGGTCGCGCCATGGACCTGTGTAGCCGGGACGTGCTGTGTTGTAGATGAGTTCGGCTTTGTATAAGGAGTTCAACGCTTCGGCTAGGGCGTTGTCGTAGGAGTCGCCGGTCGAACCCACCGACGCTACTGCCTGGCAACGAGCGAGAGCTTGTCCGTAGCGCACGTCGCGGTATTGCACGCCCCGATCACAGTGGTGCACAAGCCCTCGAGTGTCTATGTTTTCGCGGCGTCGCTGGCGAGCCTGTCAATTTTTCTGTGTATGGGGGTTAGAGGTAGGGGGTGATTCGGTCGGGGTAGGCGGTGGTGAGTTGGGCGAGGGCTTGTTTCCAGTTGGTGGTGGTGTGTCCTTGGATGAGGCGGGTGTGTCCTGTTCGTTTGTTGGGGGGTTTGCCTGCGTCTGTGAGGCGTTGGGCGGCGCGTTTGTCTTCGATGTTGCAGATGGCGAGCCATAGGAGTTTGACGGCGGCTTCTTCGCTGGGGAAATGCCCGCGGTTCTTGGTGATTTTACGTAGCTGGTAGTTCAACGATTCGATAGCGTTGGTGGTGTACACGACGCGGCGTAGCATGGGCGGGAACGCCAGGAACGGCGTGAAGCGCTGCCAGGCGCGCTGCCAGGTGGCAACGGTTTGGGGGTAGCGCGCTCCCAGGTCGCTGGCCGCAAACTCTTCGAGTGCCTCTCGGGCGGTGTCCTCGTTGGGTGCGCTGTAGATCCGCTTGAGGGCGGCGGCGACGTTCTTGCGGTCCTTGTAGGACACGAAACGCATGGAGGCGCGGATTAAGTGAACGACGCAGGTTTGGACCATGGACTGGGGCCAGGTCGCTTCGATGGCTTCGGGCAGGCCAGTAAGTCCGTCGCAGCACACGATCAGGACATCGCGTAGGCCTCGGTTAGCTAGCTCGGCGCATACGTGGGCCCAAAAAGCCCCTCCTTCATCGGCTTGGACCCAGATGCCCAGCACGTGCTTGACGCCTTCCATGTCCACTCCCACCGCCAGGTGAGCGGCCCGGTTCTCCACCCTGTGATCGCGTCGGACTTTGATGCGGATCGCGTCCAGGTAGATCACCGGGTAGAACGCTTCTAGGGGGCGGTGCTGCCACTCCAAGACGGCCTCGCACACCGCGTCAGTGATCGTTGAAATCGCCCCGGCGCTGACCTCCACGCCCAGGGTGGAGGCCAGGTGATGGCGGATATCGCGTACCGTCATCCCCCCCGGCATACAAGCTGATAATCATCGCATCCAAGCCATCGAGGCGCCGTTGTCCTTTGCGTACCAGGCGTGGGGTGAATGAGCCTGCCCGGTCCCGGGGAACCTCGATCTTGAAGGCTCCCACCTCTGATATCACGGTTTTCTTCGTCGTGCCCCTCCTCGTGTTCGAGCGCGCCTGGGTGCTGGTTTGGCCCTTCTCATACCCCAGGTGCTGGGTCAGCTCAGCGGCCAACCCGCGCTCCAAGGCTTCCTTGAGCAACGCGGGCAACAAGCCCTGGCTGCCCGTCATCTCGATCTCGCCAGCATCAAGACGCTCAAACAACGCATCCAACGCACCAGAGCTGCGAAGCTCCTCCACCGTCTCACGCCCACTAGCGCGAGCCACAACAACATCATCATCATTCATCATGCATCAATCCTTTCAAACAAAAGACGGATACACAGACAATTGAACACGCCCGTCTGGCCCGGGCGATCCGCTGGGCGATCCGACAGTTGCGCTTCGAGGGAGCCACCATTGCAGGATTGGCTCGACAACTGGCAACCACGTGGAATACCGTGTGGTCCCATATCAAGCCGTGTCTGCAAGCCGCATCTGATGACCCCGCCCGTTTCGCAGGCGTGCAGGTATTGGGAGTTGACGAGCACGTGTGGCACCACCAGGACCGACGCCGACGAGGGCCCCGTGAGCTCACCGGCATCGTAGACCTGACACGAGGGAAGGAACATCCCACGGCCCGCTTGAGTGGACCTGGTCCCAGGCAGGTCTGGCACCGTGTACAAGAACTGGCTAGAAGAGCGCGGAGAAGACTTCCGTGCGGGGGTGCGAATCGCGACGCTGGACCCCTTCCAGGGACAGCAAGAACGCCATCGACGATCAACTCCAAGACGCCACCAGCGTCCTGGATGCCTTTCACATCGTCAAGCTCGCTGGCGACGCTCTCGATGAGGTACGTCGCCGCGTCCAGCAAGACACCCTGGGTCACCGCGGGCGCAAGGGCGATCCCCTCTATCAAATCCGCAATCTTTTGCGCGCCTCACGTGATCGGCTCACCCCGCGCCAACAAGAACGCCTCCGTGAGGCCTTCACGGCAGATGAGGCGCATATCAGTGTCGAAGTCGCCTACCGCTGCGCCCAGCAAGTCCGAGACGTCTTCCATCAAGACACACCCGCCCACGGCCGACACCTGGCCGCCCATCTCATCGAGAGCCTACCAGCCTGTCCCATCCCCGAAATCGCTCGCCTGGGCCGGACCCTACGCAAGTGGAAGGACGCCTTCTTGGCCTACTTCGATACCGGCGGAGCCAGCAACGCACCCAACAGAAGCCATCAACGAACATTATCGAACTGGGCAGACGCACCGCCAGAGGCTACCGCAACCCCACCAACTACCAACTCCGAATGCTCCTCATCGCAGGAGGCTAGACGCCTCCACCCACACTCAACTATGAAGAGCCACATATGTTGAAACTAGCCCTAGAATCCGCCGGTTCAGAAAGCTAACAATCATAGGTGACTGCCTCAGCCAAAGAGACGCAGCCGAATAATGGCATGGTTAACGACCAATACAACCATGTTTACAATGAATGCAATTCATTGCCCGAAGACAATCGAGCGGACATGAGATTCACTTCCGATCATAGCGAGCCCAGGGATTCTTCTTGTCCTGCCATAGCTGCTCAGCAGACGCATCAATACGAGCAAGGGCGGCCGCTGATTCCTGATCGGTGGCAAGAACTGCATTAATCGCGCACCGAAGGTTATACGCATAATCACCCACCTCATTACTGAAATCCATCATGAGCTGATACAGAAGGTCTTGCAGCTCAATAAGCTTCGGCGCAGCACCTCCCGGACTAAGAGCGAAGCCGGATCCGCGTACAAGTGGCAAACTAAACTGAATCTTCATCAGTTCTGCAGCATATTCTTCCATAAGTTGCGCCACATATGGAAGAACGCTATCTGATATCTTATACGCCTCGCCAGAATTTTCAATCTTTAGGTCCGTTGCTTTAAACTCCTCAGACGTATGAGGCGTAATATTAAGATCATACTTATGACGCGCCCCTGCTCGAGTCATTTCAGAAATTGACTCTCCAAGCGCAGCGCTGATTTCTTCTTCGACCTTGCGGCATTCTTCATTGGCTTTCTTAAGGCTATTTTCTAGCTCAGAAATCACAGCAAGCACATCAGCTCCTGGCTTTTCAAAGAATTTTTCAGCAGCATCCGCCAAGTCCCGATCCTTAAGGGTTTTAAGTCCAAGATCGGTAATACTGCCAACCAATCTAGCGGCCCCGATAGGCGTTGTGACTGTCATTGCAGTGCTTGCAAGGTCTGCAGCACTTACCGCTAGCGAAATAATCGTTAATACAACAGTTTCACCACCATGATTGGACTTTGACGCAATTGCATCACAAGATTGAGTAGCCGATTCGATCAAACTTTTAACCGACTCTTCGGCTCTTTTCATCATTGCCTGCTCACTACGAAAATTAGCCAACAGACAACCCGCAGTAGACCAATATGCCATAATCCCTCGCCGAAGCTCCGGCAATACATGTCTACAGAGCACATCAAACGCAGCGCCCAAAGATCCCAGAAATAGCTTCTTCGGCCTGTATGATAGTTCCGACCAGGCCATCCTTTCCCATACCCACTTCTGAATCGAGCCTAACATCCAACTCATCGATTAGATCGACAAGCGAGGTGCCCACTGCGTCAAATGCAGTATACTTTCGAGCTGTATGAAATGCATCGAGTGCACCGTGAATGCGTGATCGAATGTTTGCAAATTCCGTACCATATGTGTCAGTATATCCCTGAGGTGATTCCCCATAGTCCGACACACCCGTACAAACACCACCCCCTTCACCATCGGCCCCAGGAGCAGTAATAGTCACAACTCGACTATGGTTATATCCCCCGATTCCCGTATTGGCACTAGTCCTCTTTATGTAGACTTCACCCACGCGATCAAAGGAATTTCTGTGCATATACGCATCAATGGCTGATATAATGAGCTTGTTTTCGAGGGGCTTAATTGCGGCATCGATTGTCATCGCATTTCCTTGCTGGTAGCGAATTCTTGCGATCTATTATATGAGACTTCGACCATATTGTCAAGATTAGCTGGCTTGGAACGCGACAGTGACGCCTCTTGAGTCATGCGTCGCCCGTTTCTGGAGACTGTCTCATTCTGATCGCAGGTTTGTGATGCGGCTCTTCGCATTTGAGGGTGTAGGGGTGTTGGGTGGGGTTCGGCGTGTCGTGGCCGGGTAGGGGTCGAGGTCTTTCGATGATGGAGATTCCGACACCGTCCATCTGAAAGACCTCGACATGTCCAATACTATCTTTGATCGCCCTGATCTGAGCGCGTTCACGCGCCTGGATGACCTGGGCCTGGAAGTGACGGGCCTGCGCATTGAGCCAGACCGTGCAGTGTTGGCGTGCCGCATTGTTGGTGAGGATCGGTGGTGTCGACGTTGCGGGTGCCAGGGCGTGGCTCGTGACACGGTGGTCAGGCGCTTGGCGCACGAGCCCTGCGGGTGGCGTCCCACGATTTTGCACGTGAGCGTGCGCCGCTACCGGTGTCAGGGGTGTGCTCACGTGTGGCGTCAGGATATGAGTCAAGCGGCCGATCCGCGCGCCAAGCTCTCGCGTGCGGCGGTGCGCTGGGCGCTCACTGGGCTGGTCGTCCACCATTTGACGGTGGCGCGCATCGCCCAGGCCCTGGGCGTGTCCTGGAATACCGCTAACACTGCTGTCCTGGCCGAAGGAGAGCGCTCACTGATCAACGACCCGACCCGGTTTGAAGGCGTGCGCGTCATTGGCGTGGATGAACACGTGTGGCGCCACACCCCATACGGCGACAAGACTCGTCACCGTCATCTTGGACTTGACGCCCATCCGAGATCGCAGTGGCCCCTCCCGACTCTTGGACATGGTCCCGGGCCGATCCAAGCAGGTCTTCAAAACCTGGCTGGCCTCCCAGCCCGATACGTGGCGCGAGCGCATCGAGATCGTCGCGATGGATGGATTCACCGGGTTCAAGAGCGCTGCCGCCGAAGAACTCCCCGGCGCAAGGGCAGTCATGGACCCCTTCCACGTCGTACACCTCGCCGGCAACGCCTTGGATGAGTGCCGAAGGCGCACCGGGCAAGAACTCCACCACCGGCGCGGGCGCGCCACGGACCCCCTCTACAAGGCCCGCAGGGTGCTGCACACCAGATCCTGCCTACTCACCCTAGGCCAGGAGTACCAGATACTCGACCTGTTTTCCGGCGACGAGCACGTCGCCCTCGAAGTCACCTGGAGCGTCTACCAGAACATCATCAACGCCTACCGCGATCCCAACAAAATCCGCGGTAAGGCCCTGATGCAAGCCGAAATCAACACCCTGACCTCCACGCGTGTAACGAGGAGCCTGACCGAGCTCATCACGCTGGGCAGGACACTCAAACGCCGAGCCGGGGACATCCTGGCCTACTTCGACCACCCCCACACCTCCAACGGCCCCACCGAAGCCATCAACGGCCGCCTCGAACACCTACGCGGCTCCGCCCTCGGATTCCGAAACCTCACCCACTACATCACCCGCTGCCTCCTCGAAACCGGAGGATTCAGACCCCAACTACACCCCCAATTATGAAGAGCCGGAAAACCTA
>BNJU01001233.1_pt1 | contig 98154 bp, 91 predicted proteins | sample 8539281 | NCBI WGS metagenome assembly BNJU01 (sample SAMD00202456, study PRJDB9452) | human saliva metagenome | isolation source: human saliva | place: Japan | reverse complement strand
TTTTGTATGTGATAAACTATTATGTTTTATTTATCATATAAAAAACCCCAAAACACTTATAATGTTCTGAGGCTATTTTTATTATTATCTCTTTGCTATTTCTTCTAATAGCATTTTTGTTAATCATTTGTGGGTTGGCTTGTCCTTTTGAGGCTTTCATAATTTGTCCTACTAAGAAACCAATAGCACGGTCGCGTCCGTTTTTGTAGTCTTCGATAGATTTTGGATTGTTATCTAATGCTTCGTTAACCCAAGCAAGTAGTTGTCCGCTATCTGATACTTGTACAAGACCTTTTTCTTTAACGATTTGTGCAGCATCTCCACCATGTTCGATAAGTTCTGCAAATACTTTTTCGCTATTTTACTTGAGATTGTTCCATCAGTAATTAGTTTAATCATTCCTGCTAGACCTTCTGCAGTAAGTTCAGTTTCGCTTCAAGTTCTTTTTTTGAACTTTATTTAAATAAGCATTCACATCTACCATTAGATAGTTAGATGCTAGTTTTGCATCTGCTCCTAATGATACAGTTTTTTTCAAACATATCTGACATTTCTTTTGTTAGCGTCAGTACGTGTGCATCATATGCTGGTAGTCCAAGTTCTTCTGGTATCTTCTTTGACGAGCATCTGGAAGTTCTGGGATAGTTTTTCTTACTTCTTCCATCCATTCATCAGAGATAATCATAGGTACGATATCTGGCTCTGGGAAGTAACGATAATCATCAGAACCTTCTTTAACACGCATTAGTTTTGTTGTTCCTGTTGTTTCATCGAAACGACGTGTTTCTTGCTCGATTTTTCCACCTGATAGGATAACTTGTTCTTGACGTTTTTCTTCATACTCAAGACCTTTCCTTACGAAAGTAAATGAGTTTAAGTTTTTAAGCTCTGTTTTTGTACCAAATTTTATCTTGACCATAAGGACGAATAGAAATGTTCGCGTCACAACGCATAGATCCTTCTTCCATCTTAACGTCTGATACTTCGATGTATTGGATAATTGAACGTAGTTTTTCTAAATAAGCATATGCTTCTTCTGGTGTTCTAATATCTGGCTCAGATACGATCTCAATAAGTGGTGTTCCTTGACGGTTAAGGTCTACTAGTGAATAACCATTTTTGTGAGTTAGTTTACCAGCATCTTCTTCAAGGTGAGCACGTGTAATACCGATACGTTTTGTTTCTCCGTTTACTTCGATATCAATCCAACCGTTTTTCTCCGATTGGTTGATCGAATTGAGAGATTTGGTATGCTTTCGGGTTATCTGGATAGAAGTAGTTTTTCTATCAAATTTTTGACTCACGAGCTACTGTCATGTTAAGAGCCATTGCAGCTTTCATTCCCCATTCTACCGCTCTTTTTGTTTTACTACTGGAAGTACCCCAGGGTATCCTAAGTCGATTACATTAGTGTTAGTGTTCGGTTCTGCACCGAAGTGAGCTGGAGATGGTGAAAATATTTTTGAATCTGTTTTTAATTCTACATGGACTTCTAGTCCAATTACTGTTTCAAAATGCATCTTGTTTCTCCTATTATAATTCTATTTTTTTATCGTGTAAATTGTAGTGTTGTTCGAAGTTATACGCTACATCATACAGTGTTGATTCTGCGAATGGTTTTTGCGATTAATTGCATACCGATTGAGGCGTTTACCTTTGAATCCACATGGAATGCTTAATCCTGGTAGTCCAGCCATGTTTACTGGAATAGTTAGAATGTCGTTAGCGTACATTGTAACTGGGTCTCCAATTTCTTCTCCGATATTGAATGCAACTGTTGGTGCTGTTGGTCCAATAATTACATCATATTCTTTGAATACTCTGTCGAAAGTCTTCTTTGATTAAAGTACGAACTTGCTGTGCTTTTTGTAGTATGCATCGTAATATCCTGAAGATAATACGTATGTTCCTAACATAATACGACGTTTAACTTCAGCACCAAATCCTTCTCCACGAGTTTTTTGTAAATTTCTTCTAAGTTAGTTGCATTTGGACTTCTGTATCCGTAGCGAATTCCGTCAAAACGTGAAAGGTTCGAACTTGCTTCAGCTGATGCGATAATGTAGTATGTTGATATAGCGTAGTCTGTATTTGGAAGACTTACTTCTTCTACTATTGCTCCTTGACTTTCTAGGTATTTTACACCATCAAGAACGGCTTTTTTAACATCTTCATCAATTCCTACACCGAAGTATTCTTTCGGAAGGGCAATTTTCTTACCTTTGATATCTCCGGTAATGATTTTGCTGAATTCTGGTACTTCTACCGGTGCACTTGTCATATCATGAGCATCTAATCCAGAGATAATTTCTAGTACACGTGCATTATCTTTTACCGTACGTGTCATTGGCCGATTTGGTCAAGAGATGATGCAAAGGCAACAAGACCAAAACGTGATACACGTCCGTACGTTGGTTTAAGTCCTACAATACCACAGTATGAAGCTGGTTGACGTACTGATCCACCAGTATCACTTCCTAGTGTAAAGCTAACTTGCCCTGCTGCTATAGCTGTCGCACTACCTCCACTTGATCCTCCAGGTACTGCATCTAAGTCATGCGGGTTACGAGTAAGTTTGTAATAAGAGTTTTCTGTAGATCCTCCCATTGCGAACTCGTCCATGTTTAGTTTACCCATAAGGATTGGATTTTTCAGCGTTAGTTTGTGCATTACTGTCGCATCATAAATTGGATTAAATCCTTCCAAAATTTTTGATGCACATGTTGTTTGGATATCTTTTGTTACGATATTATCTTTGATTCCCATAGGAATACCGAATAATTTTTCCAGTTGCTTCTCCACTTTCTTGAAGTTTATCCATAGCTTCTGCTTGTTTAAGTGCAATTTCTTCTGTAACTGTAATAAAAGATCCAACTTTTTCTTCAGTTGCTTTAATTCTGTCTAATGATTCTTTTACTAAATCACTTGGTTTAATTTCTTTTATTTTTGCAGTTTAAGTTCTAAACTTTCTATTGATTCATGTATTAAACTCATCAAATTATCTCCTTATTATTAATCTATGATAGTAGGTACTTTTAAATTGACCTGCTTCTGTTTTCGTGAGCATTTTAAGAACTTCTTCTCTATCCATTCCAGGCTCTGCAACATCCTCACGGAAAACATTCACTAAGTCTAAAACGTGATATGTTGGTTTTACATTTTCTGTTGGTGCACTGTTTACTTCGTTGAATAAATCTACAACTTTTTCTAATTTTTCAATGTATCCTGCAACTTCCTCTTCTTTTGATTTCTAATCTTGAAAGATGTGCAATATGATTTACTTGTTCTCTTGTAATTGTTGACATATGTTCCTCCAATTTTGTATTGTTTTTCATTTACTTTATTTTTAGCGTAAAGTCTATTATTAATTAGGTAATGATATCAAGGATTTTTCCATTTATATAAATTAAAAAGTCCCACATAGTTAATTAAAACTATATGGGACGATTGCTAATTTCGTGGTGCCACCCTAATTCATATCAGAATACTGATACCTCAATAAAGTATATTTTTATTTTATAAAAAGTGTTGCTTATTTCAATCATTTATATTTAATCTTTCAGCCTACGGATTAAACTCTCTTATATATAGAAACATGAAATAAAAAGTCTTTTTACTAAATTTGTTACGGTTATCTTATAATAATATACTATACAGCCTATATTGTCAAGGATTTTTACCATCAATTAGTCTCTCTTAGTTCGACTGAAGAACTTAAGTAACTAACATTTAAATTATTTATTCTATATATATTTTTGACACTAATATCATCTTTGTCATTTTATTCTCCTAAAAATTCTATTAGTTCTTTTTGAAAATTCATCTGCATATTGAAACAATGAGCCATGAGCTGCATTTGGATAGATTATTAATTTACTATTTTCTATTTTTTTGATGCATGTTATATGAGTTAACTGTGGGAACCATTAAGTCTTTATCACCATTTACGATTAGTGTAGGTTGTTTAATGAAATTTTCAAATCGTCATATCCTATAGTACTCAACGTTTGATTGCTTTTAATTGTCTTAAGAAGCTAGGAACTTTCATTTCAGCATCTGCATTTTTCTTTACTACGACTTGCTAATCTACCTAAAACTTTATTCGCTTCAAGTTTTCCTCTTTCGTCATGGTTATGAAAAATATATCTCTTAGGATCTACTCTATTTAACCCGGCTTTTAACATAAATTTAAATGTTGTACTAGTTACTTTTATCAATTCCTTCTCCATCTCTTGGTCCTGTACCTACTAAAATTAATTTTTCTACTAAATCATTAGCTAATCTTGTTATTTCTTGTGCTATCATTCCACCCATTGATAAAGCCTAGTAAGTTTATTTTACTGTAACCCTAATTCACTAATAATATCTATTACTTGTTGAGCCATTCCTGGAATTGATGTTGCTACTTTTTCCTTCACTACCCCCAACACCTGGTAGATCTAGTACAATTATATGGTACTTTTCTGCTACATGGTCTATAAACTTCGGATCCCAGTTATCCATCGTCGCAGCTAAGTGTACTAGCATCACCAATGGCACTTCTGATTTTCCTTTATTTATTTCTCTATAGCTATTTTTCTCTCCATTAACATTAATGTATTCATTTCTTTTTATTTAAATATGACATTTTGTCTCCTAACTTTCATTGTGTTTGTTGATATTTTTCGATAATAAGAGCGACTTTTGAAAATTGATTACTAAGAAACCATAATTTTCTAGTCGCACCCTTCTCTTGTTATTTCTATAATTATTTTTTTATTTAAAAACTTAAAACTGTTTTTCCTCTAGAACGACCATTAGCTACTTTTATCCAATGCTTTGTTTACATCTTCAAAGTCAAACACTGTATCTACTGACGGTTTAATTTCTAATTTTTGAAAAATATCAGCTACTTCTTGAAGTTGTTTTCCATTTGATTGTACGAAAAATGAAATCATATGACACTCCATATTTATTTGCCATTTTATCAAATTTTCTTCCAGCTAAACCTAAAGATGAATTGTTTCCAACATGCTAAATTCATTCGTTTAGCAAAACTTCCGTTCGGCATCGCTCTTAATGAAACTAATTTCCCACCTGATTTCATAATTGTCATTTGTTTTTCAGTTTCTACCTCCAAGAGTATCTAATACATAATCAATATCTTTTAGTACAGTCGTGTAATCTGTTGTTTTATAATCAATAAATTGATCTACACCTAATTTTTCAACACGTTCTTTATTTTCGACGCTACCATTAGTGATTACTTTTAGCCCTTTTGCTTTAGCGATAGGAATAGCCATACCACCTACTCCACCTGTTCCACCAGATATAAATATTGTTTTACCTGACTCTGCTCCCATCAATTCTAAAAGCTTGCATAATTGTTAGTGCTGTTAATGGTACTGCAGCTGCCTCCTCATCTGTTAGGGTAATCCGGCACTTTAGCAATAGCATCTTGGTTTATTGCTACATATTCAGCAAATGTCCAATTTTATCTAAAGGTAATCTTGAGAATATTCTATCCCCAATTTCAAAGTTAGCTACCTTACTTCCTTTTTGTTCAATAATTCCTACTACTTCGTTTCCTGCAACTTGTGGAAGTGTATAAGGGAACGATAATTTTTACTTCCCTCTAGAAATCATATTATCTAATGGATTTACTCCTGCTGCTGTTACTTTTACTAGTACTTCATTATCATTAATTGTAGGTACTGCTATTTCTCTTACTTCAAGTTCGATATTATTTTTATTGTATTTTTGTATGTAGTGCTGCTTTCATTGTTTATTTTTTTCTCCTATTATGTATAATTCTTTAATTAATTGTTCTAATGTCTTGCTTGCTAATTTTTATAAAATGCCTCTTGTGCTTCATTAAAAACTGGTTGTAGTAAATTTTCTATATTATTTCCTACAGGACATTCCTTATTAGCTCCTTCATGAATATTTACTAAATATTTATCTGGATAAATAATTTTATAAACATCTGATAATGTTATATCTTTAGGTTCTTTGGCTAAGGTTATACCTGTTTTTCCTTGTTGACTTTCAATAAGTCCACCTTTTTTTTAATAACGCTATAATTTTTTTCTTATGTGACTACTATTAGTATTAACACTTTTTGCTAGTAGCTCTGAAGAAACTACTTTATCTGTTTCCGAAATATAAACTAGCATATGCAATGCTACTGAAAAATTTTGTATCCATATTATCTCCTCTGAATTTCCTCTTTTCAATAAATTTTTACAATTTCAACTTGTTCTCGTATCTGATACAAGTATAAGTTTAACATTGTAATTTTTCTTTGTCAACTCTTTTTAAAAAAATTTTCAGATTAATTTATCTCGTTTCATATTTTGAAACCTTCTTATGACTTGATATTATGCAGATTTTGTTATACTATTATAAAGTAATTTTATTAATAATTTATAAATAGAAATAATAATTGTGAGGTATAAAATGGAAAAATTGGATTGAAATTACAATTCACACTACTAACGAAGCTAGTGAAATAGTTGAATCTATTTTGTTAGATTATGGTTCTACTGGTGTTGCTATCGAAGACCCTACTACACTAGAAGAAAATCTACACGATGACTTTGGTACTATTGTTGAACTTAGTCCAACTGATTATCCAGAAGTTGGAGTTATAGTTAAAGGATATATTAATGAACTAAACTTTGATGATGAAACTTTTAATCGTTTTAAAGATGAATTAGAACAATTAGGAAAAATATTAATATTGGAGAATTCTTCAAAATCGAAAACTACTACTATTCAAGATAGCGATTGGGAAAATTCTTGGAAGGATTATTTCGATATTCTTAATATCGGAGAAAAATTTGTAATTGTACCAACTTGGCGCGAGTATGAGAATGAGGAAGGTAAATATGTAATCAATATTGATCCTGGTATGGCTTTTTTTGGTACTGGCGGACATGAGACTACTTCTCTTTGTATTAAAAACTTAGAAAAAAATATGTTAAAGCCTCATGATAATGTTATAGATGTTGGTTGCGGCAGTGGCATTCTAAGTATTGCAGCCAGTTACCTAACTGACGGTAGTCTTAAAAGCTGTTGATCTTGATAAACTTGCTGTTGACGTTTCTCGTGAAAAATTTCGCCCTTAATAATCTTGAAAATCGTATTGAAGTAGAGGAAGCTAGCCTTCTTACTAAAGAAACAAAAAAATATGATGTTATAATTGCTAATATATTAGCTCATATTATCGAACTTATGTTAGAAGATGCTTATAAACTACTTGAAGATAGTGGATACTTCATCACTTCTGGAATAATCAAGGACAAAAAGATGAACTACTTGAAAAAAATGCTAAAACAAGGTTTCAAACTTGTTGAAGAAACTTCAGATAACGAATGGTACTCATTTGTTGTAACTAAATAAAGTTAATTAGAAAGAGACTAAAAAAATAATTTTTAGCCTCTTTTATTTATATATTATTTTGATTTTGGTAGTTCAATAGCGTTGCATGTTGAACCTTTTGTTAAGTTATTGTTTACATCTATAAAATGTTTTTATAGTATATGTTTAAAATATAACTAAACTTATATAATAATATTAAAAATTTACTCTTCTTAGCTCTGATTTGAATTCAATTATGTTTTAGTTATTCACATATCATTTTCATTATTTACTCGTTAGCATTATTACTTGTTTAGGAGGACTTAATTTTTGAAATATTACCGTATAATATCAATAATATTACTTGAATATCTCAATATATTGTGCTAATATTATTTTTGCGGATAACGCAAAAAATAAAAAAATTAAATATATATAGGAGGAAAAATTATTATGGAGAAAAGAAGCTAAAAAGATATTTTTGGTATACATTAGCTTTTATGGCCTTCTCACTGTTTGGGCATTTGGTAATATCGTTAACGGTTACTCGGAATTTGGCGGGCTTAAATCTATTTTCTCATGGGTTTTAATCTTTGTTATTTACTTTATTCCATATTCACTTATTGTTGGGGAACTAGGATCTACATTCAAAGACGCTGGTGGAGTGTTAGTTCTTGGATTAGCAGAAACACACAGTAAATTATTAGCTTACTATGCAGGTTGGACAATATGGGTAGTTCATATGCCTTATATTTCTCAAAAACCATCACGTATTATTGCGGCATTCAGTTGGGCTATATACAGAGATAACCGCATTAGTAAAAATGGATATTACATTTTGTGCAAATTACTTCACTTGTAATATTCTTAGTAGCGTTATTTTTTTAGCTGCAAGAGGAATCAACTTCATTAAAAACTTGCAACATTAGCAGGTTCGTCAATGTTTATTATGTCGTTATTATTCATATTTATGGCTGTTTCTGCACCATCTATTACGGGTGCAAAAACTTATAATATCGATTGGTCATTAGATACATTTATGCCAACATTCGATGTTAAATATGTAACCTCAATAGCTATCTTAGTCTTTTGCCGTCGGTGGCTGTGAGAAAATTTCGCCTTATGTTAATAAAATGAAAAACCTTCAACTGATTTCCCGAAAGGAATGATGACTTTAGTTCTTATGGTTGTAACAACAGCTATTTTAGGAACATTTGCACTTGCTTTAATGTTTGATACTAATAATATTCCAAAAGATTTACTAACTAATGGTACTATTATGCATTCCAAACATTAGGTAGCTACTATGGCGTTGGTAACTTATTCTTAGTTATTTATGCAGTAGTTGATTTTTATCGGGCAAGTTTCTATCGTTATTATCTCGATCGATGCTCCATTACGTATGTTATTAGGAAGTGCTGATGAACAGTATATACCTAAAAAATTACTAGTTAAAAATGATAACGATGTTTACACTAATGGTCTAAAAACTAGTTGGTGTAATCGTATCTATCCTTATCATAATTCCGATGTTTGGAATTAAAGAAGTAAACGAGCTATTCAGATGGTTAGTTAAATTAAACGCTGTTTTGTATGCCTCTACGTTATTTATGGGTATTTGCTGCTTATATTTTCTTGAAAAAGCAGCAGAAAAAAATTCAATCAGAATACAAATTTGTTAAAAAAATAAATATATTGGTATTGGTTTAGGAGCATGGTGTTTCTTCCTTACTGCATTTTGCTTGTATCACTGGAATGTACACCAGAAGCCCATTCAAACAGCAATGAACATTATTACACCAATAGTTCTTATCTCACTTGGTTTAATTATGCCGCTTCTTGCGATAATAACAAATAACTCATATCACAAATAAAAACTCCCTATGAAATAAGGAGAATACAATATATAGATTAAAATGCTAAGTAACTTTAGCTACTTAGCATTTTCTTTTATTATTTATTATGTTTAAAATACTTCCTTCTTTTTTCCCAGCCTATTACACTTATGCTAAATCGTACAATTATCATTATAGCGGTCAATATTAATAAAAGCTATATTTAATTTGAAATAAAATAATGTACTTCCATCATCCGTTGTAAAAATACTTACAAAACCAAGAAAATGCCTCAAGGCATCACAATAAGATATTCTAGCAACAAGCTTACTATATTATATATTTTCCACTTTTTTGACGACCATATTTTTTTCCTGTTTGTTTTTCTTTTTATAAACATATGGATTGATATTAGAAAAAAATACCAACTCTATTAGAAAATATCCATTTAAAACAAATAAAAACATAATCTCTTCTGTTATATTCATAACTTTCTTATCTCCTATAATAATTTAAATTTTTAATTACTCTACTTTATAATTTATATTGATAATCTTTTAGAAAAACGGTCTACACATCGCCTATTATTAATTTTTATACTTTAAATATTTTCTCCTTCTATACATATCTATTATACCCACGATAAAACCTTATAACCATCATTATAATCGTCAAAGTTAATAAAAACTACATTTAATTTAAAGTAAAAATACTGATTCTCCAAAAATATGCACAAGTAAAAATGCAAAAAAATGACCACTACTGTACTATAAAAACATTCTAATAACAAACTTACTGTATTACAAATTCTCCAAGGTTTTTGATAACCATGTTTTTCTTGACTATTTCTATTTTTACCAACAGATATATTAATATAGAAAAAAATACTAATTCTATTAGAAAATATCCACTAAAAATAATAAAAACTCAAAGTTTTCTGTTATCATATTTTTACTTATCTCCCATGCTCAATTTAAATTTCTGATTACCCTACATTATAATTTATATTAATATACTTTTCAAGAAATATTGAATTACTTTATCATTTCTTATTATAATCAAAAGCTCTTTTTACTATTTGTACTTCTATTATATAATTATATAGAAATATATTTTTAAACATCTCAATTATTTGAAAGGAGTAATTTTTGGGAAGCTAATAGATTACATGTCGACTTTGATCTTCAAAGTAACTATGAACCAAAAGGAGACCAAGTAAATGCTATTCGTGAACTTACCGAGGGTCTTAATAACGGTGAGAAAATATCAAACCCTTCTTGGGGCTACAGGTACTGGTAAAACTTTTTACAATTGCTAACATTGTAAAAAATGTTGGTAAACCTACTCTTGTCCTTGCTCATAACAAAAACATTAGCTGGTCAGTTATACAATGAATTAAAAGAATTTTTTTCCTAATAACCGTGTTGAATACTTTTGTATCTTACTATGATTACTTTTCAACCGAAGCATATGTTCCTTCAACGGATACATATATCGAAAAAGATTCTTCTGTCAATGATGAAATAGATAAACTACGCTACAGTGCCACATCTTCATTATTCGACCGTGATGATGTTATTATTGTTTCTAGTGTCAGCTGTATCTATGGTCTTGGATCTCCAGAGGAATATTCTTCACTTGTATTATCATTACGTGTTGGAGACGAAATTAATCGCAATAAAAATATTAGAAAAAATTAATTAATATTCAATATATGCGTAATGATATAGATTTTACCCGTGGAACTTTTAGAGTACGTGGTGATGTTATTGAAATCTTCCCTGCATCACGAAGCGAAAATTCAGTTCGTATAGAAATGTTTGGTGATGAGATAGAACGTATCCGCGAAATCAACTCCTTAACTGGAGAAGTTCTTTCTGAACTTAATCATATAGCTATTTATCCTGCGAGCCACTTCGTTGCAGGTGAGGAAAAAACTAAAGAAGCTATCAAACGTATTCGCGCTGAACTAGAAGATAGACTAAAAGTTTTTAATTTAGAAAACAAATTGTTAGAAGCACAGCGTTTAGAACAGCGTACTAACTACGACCTAGAAATGATGGAAGAAATGGGATTTTGTTCAGGAATTGAGAACTATTCACTACATTTAACATTGCGTGAACCTGGTTCTACTCCTTATACATTATTAGACTATTTCCCTAAAGATTGGTTGCTTGTTGTTGATGAATCTCACGTTACCTTACCTCAAGTAAGAGGAATGTTTAATGGTGACCGTGCTCGTAAACAAGTTCTTGTTGATTATGGTTTTAGATTACCTACTGCTTTGGATAATCGTCCACTGAATTATACTGAGTTTGAAAATAAACTAAATCAAGCAATTTTTGTTTCGGCTACACCTGGTGATTACGAATTAGAGCATAGTTCTAAGATTACTGAACAAATTATTCGACCTACCGGGCTACTTTGATCCGATAATTGATATCCGACCAGTTAGTGACCAAGTGTTCGATATAACTAAAGAAGCTGAGAAAATTATCGAAAAAGGTGAACGTGTTCTTATTACGACGCTTACTAAAAAAATGGCAGAAGCCCTTACCGCTTATCTTAAAGAAAATGGTCTTAAAGTAGAATATCTTCATTCTGATATTAAAAACTTTGGAGCGTACAGAAATAATTCGAAACTTGCGTCTTGGAAAATTTGATATTCTTGTCGGAATAAACTTATTACGTGAAGGTCTTGATATTCCGGAAGTATCATTAGTTGCTATATTAGATGCTGATAAAGAAGGTTTCTTACGTGGTGATAAGGCATTATTACAAACAATCGGACGTGCCGCTCGTAACGCTAATGGACGTGTAATAATGTATGCTGATAATATTACACGAAGTATGCGTAAAAGCGATAGATGAAAACTAATCGTCGTCGAGAAATTCAAATGGCTTATAATGAAGAACATGGAATTACTCCACAAACAATTATTAAAAGGTATTCGAGATAGCATTAGTGCGAAAAAAGAAGTTCTTCCAGATGAGTCTGTAGAACTTGTACAAGATACAAATATTACTGGTGATAATATAGAAGAACGCTTAGCAGAACTAGAGCAAGAAATGTTCGCTGCTGCTGGAAAAATTCGACTTTGAGCGTGCAGCAGTTCTTCGTGATACTATCGCAGAGCTAAAAGAAAAATACAAAAATTTAAAATAACAGCTAGATACTAATTTAAACATTATATCTAGCTGTTATTTTATTATAACTTTATTCAAATTTGTAAAATTTTCAATTCACTGTTTATTTTTTAATCTCAACTAAAATGCCCATCTTCCATGCGATAGACTCTATCTACTTTTATCCAATAAACGTGTATCATGAGTAATCATAACAACACCTTTATTTTGTTTGTGAGCAATTTCAGCTAATAAATCTGCTACCTGATGAGCACGATTAGTATCTAAACTCATCGTTGGTTCATCTGCCAAAAATAACTCTAGGATTATTGTATAGCGCACGTGCTATAGCTGCTCTTTGACGTTCTCCTCCTGATAATTCTTTCGGATAAGAATTTTTAGCTTTTCTAGTCCTAACATATCAAATAGTTCTTTACGATTCATCTTATCTTTTCTAGAGTGCCCAACTTATCTATCAAGTCTAATTGTTCTCCTACTTTTAGAAATGGAATTAGATTAGACGCCTGTAATAAATCCAAATTCTTCAAAAACGAAGTTCTGTTTTTCTCTTTTCATTAAGATTAGTTATATTTTCTCACAAATGTTATTTCTCCACTTGTTGCTTCTTGTAAATTTCCAAGAATAGTTAAAAGTTGTTTTCCCAGAACCTGAAGGACCTATAATAGCAACAAATTCTCCTCATTTAGATAAAATTCAGTTGGATGTAATGCTGTAAGTGCATATCCCCATCATTATATATCTTAGTTATATTAGTCATTGTTATTAGATTCATTATATTCTCCTATTCAGCTATTGCTTTTAATTGGCGATATTTTTAAAATTTTTGGTAGTGAGATTAATCCACCAATTAATGATACTAAAATAATAGAAAATACTAAGTATCGAATAAGCTAGCCAATTCACTTCAAAAAAATAGTGTTTTAGGAATAATATATTTTTGTTCCTAATACAGCAAGTAGAGCAGTTCTACGCCAACACTTGATAAAATAAGAATCTGCCAAAATAACGCTGACACAATATCTTTTAACTTTTTATACCTTGGGCTCTCATAATCCCGTAAAGCCCTAATTTTTGGATAGTGATAATGTAAATAAAAATACCAATAACTAAACTTGTGATTAACACTAATGCTCCTATCATTCCAGCAAAAACACTCTTTTGCGTCAGTATCCTGGTATACTCTTAATTACTTCATCTGTATTTAGTTGTAACAAGCCATCTCCAGCTACTTCTCCATCATTAACTTTTACTATCCTGATATCGCCTTGCTACCGTTTATAGTTCCTTTTATAGTCCAATATGTTTCCAAGTTTGTATATATATAGTAGATGTTAAAAATTTATTATTTTTGTTATTCCAACAATTGTATATTCATCTTTACTACCATTAATAAATATTTTACTTCCTAACTGTATTCCATAATTATTAATAGATTTATCTGCAACTATTTCATTATTGCTAGTAGGATACCTTCCCTCTTCTAATTTCGGAATAATTTTAGTATCCCATTCTTGTGCGAAAAATAGAAACATTAATTTTCTTATCATTATTTTCTAAGTTCACTACAGCCGGAGTATATCCCAAAGGAACAGTATTTTCATCCAAATTATTTTCATATTGATTTTTAGGAATGAACGATGCCGTTAAATTTTTGTTAGCATATTCCGATAGTACTACAGAACGTGATTGCCAACTGTCAATTGCTGACCTATTATCTTTTCATTAGCCCTAACGCTAGACTTGTCATGAAAAACCATGTACGTTATAAGAAAGGTGATTGCCACAACTAATAAATAACGCAACTTGTATAATATTTCTTTTAATGCTAAATACATGTATCACTAACCTCTTCTATTTTTATTTGTTTCTTAACATTAGCATAAACCTATTCATTATGCAATTTATTGAATTTAATGTTTTAAAAATATTCCATTTTTATTTTTTATGGTATAATGTAATAATAGACTATTACTTTAGTCAACCTCATTTTTAGTTAGGAGATGTTAAAATGATAAAACAAAATATTGGAATTATTTATGGTGGAAAGAGTGCTGAACACTCTGTATCACTATTAACAGCTAAATCAATTATTAATGCAATCAACAAAGAAAAATACAATGTCTTCCTATTTTTATTTCTTTAAATGGAGAATGGAGCTCGTGGAGAACAAATTACATCTGAAATTAAAGATCAAAAAGAACTTATCTTCTCTAACTTTGATAATGATATAAGTGGTTTACTTTTTGAAGATAATCAGAAAATTTCGATATTATGTTCCCAGTTTTTACATGGACCAAATGGTGAAGACGGAACAATTCAGGTCTATTAGAAATTATGGATATTGCTTATGTTGGTAACAATGTACTATCTAGTGCAGCTGGTATGGATAAAGTAATTATAAACAATTATTTGCAGCATATGATTTACCACAGTTACCATACACTCACTTTATCGAATACAATTGGAAAAGAACAAAAACAAATTATTAAAGAAATTAATGACAATCTGAAATATCCTGTTTTTGTTAAACCTGCAAACTTAGGTTCATCTGTAGGTATCGAGTCGTTGTAATGATGAAAAACAATTAATAAAAGGTATTGAAGAAGCTCTTAAATTCGACAAAAAAATCGTTGTTGAACAAAGGTGCTGTTGGAGCTAAAGAGATTGAAGTTGCAGTTCTTGGATACAATGAAGTAAGAACTACAGATCCCTGGTGAAATCGTAAATATTTCTACGACTGAATTCTATGATTGTGAAAACTAAATATACTGATGGGCAATCTCGCATGGATATTCCTGCTCCTATTGATACAGCTTTATACTCAGAATTTAGAAATGGCAGAAACTGCATTCCGTGCAATTAGTGGTTCTGGTTTGAGTACGTGCCGACTTCTTCTATACTAAAGAAGGAAAAATCTTCATCAACTGAAGTAAACACAATGCCTGGTTTCACTCCATTTTCTATGTTCCCATCACTTTGGGCAAATATGAATGTTACCTACCCCGAAATAATTGAAGAACTATTTGATTTAGCATTAGAGCGTTACGAAGACCGCAAAAATTTATTAACAGAAGAATAGGAAATTACTGAAATATTTTTGTTAAAGACTTAGAAAAGATATTAAATACTAAAAATAAATTTAGTAGATAATAAAGAAATCACAGGGATGCTATTGATAGCCGAAAAGTAAAGAAGGAGACTATTTATTCCTTTCTGTAGGAGAAAATGTTGATGGCTATGATTATATCGAAAGTGCATTTGAAAAAGGTGCTGTCGCTTCATTATCTCTAAAAAGATGATTTTAAAAGTGGCAATATGATAATTTATGTGAATGATAGCTATGAGGCTATTCAAACACTGGCTAAACATTATTTAGAGATGCTTAAATGTAAAAATTGTTGCTATAACTGGAAGCAACGGAAAAACTACGACAAAAGATATAGTTACAAAATATTTTAGAAACAAAATTCAAAGTTCATAAAACACAAGGTAACTTTCAACAATGAACTAGAGTTCCACTAACTATTCTTGCCGCTCCAGAAGATAGTGACATTCTTGTGCTTGAAATGGGAGCTGATAACTTTGGTCAACTGACTTCTTATCAAAATTAGTAAAAACCAGATTATACGATAATTACTAATATCGGAGAAAGTCATATCGAATTTTTTCGGCTCACGAGCAGGTATAGCCAAAAGCAAAATTTGAAATTACAAATGGTATGAAAAAGATGGCTTTCTTCGTCTACAATGGGGACGAACTATTATTAAAAGAATTAGTAGAAAATTCTAGTATAAATGCTACTTCGTGCGGAGAAAATTCTTACAACGATATTATTCTAGAAAACTATACTATCACTCGTGATAAGATAGATTTCAAACTTAATATCGATAAAGAATAATTTTTCTACTACATTAAAAGGTAAGCATAACCTATTTAATCTAATGTTTGCAGTAGCAATAGCTAAAATTGGTCTAGCAGATGAGAAATCCGTCATGCAATAGATAATATTTCTAAAATTACAAATATGCGTTTAGAAAGTATCCATACGCAGAAGATTCGTTAATTATTAACGATGCTTATAATGCCAGTCCTACTTCTATGAAAGCTGCTGTTGATGTTATTAGTGATTTGAATGATTTCGAATTCAAGACGCTTGTCCTTGGTAGCATGTTCGAGCTTGGACCAAAATGAAGTTGAATATCATAGCGGAGTTGGTACTTATATAAATAACAATTCTCGTGGTATTAATCTTGTTATTAGTGTCAGCGCCCTTGCAATATTACAGAACAATATTAACAATAAAGATATAAACACCCTTCACTTTTCAACTGTTGAAGAAGTTACTGATTATCTAAAAGCTAACAAACACAAAAACGAAGTAATCTTGTTTAAAAGCAAGCCGTTCTATGAAACTAGAAACAATTATTAACGATATTAAATAAAAATAAAAGTTGAATACAGATAGCTTTTTATGAGCTAAAGTATTCCAACTTTTTATTGATCAGTTTATAGAACAAAATATTTTTAGATTCAAAAATTTACATATCTCTCAAACAATAAAATACCGTATTTATGCTTTTTATACGTGTTCGTAAAATAATAGTATTTGTTTGTTTATAATCGTGTGAAAAATTCTACAACATTCAAAATTTACACTCTCAAACAGTAGCTTATCAAGCAACTTACAGAAGAGTTTTGGTAGAATTCAAAATTTACATATCTCTCAAACAGCCGAAAACGATCTTAAACCACCGACAGTTTTGTAGAATTCAAAATTTTACATATCTCTCAAACAGCAAACGACGTTTTGTGAGGGACAAGTTTTGTAGAATTCAAAAATTTACATATCTCTCAAACTCGAACTAATGCACTGTTTTCCCATCTAGGTTTTGTAGAATTCAAAATTTCATATCTCTCAAACAATCCTTTGTTGTTCTTTCGCCCAATGATTGTTTTGTAGAATTCAAAATTTACTATCTCTCAAACTGAATTAGAAGATGTTAAAAAGTAAAAAGGTGTTTTTGCTAAATTCAAAATTTACATATCTCAAACTTAGCAAACAGTTTTGTAGAGGACAAAAGTTTTGTAGAATTCAAAATTTACATATCTCTCAAAACTCGAACTAATGCTTCTATCCCATCATCTAGGTTTTGTAGAATTCAAAATTTACATATCTCTCAAACAAAAACTCCTTAATCCATCTCAAGCTGTTGTTTTTGTAGAATTCAAAATTTCATATCTCTCAAACCTCATTGATTGGGATTTAGTAGAGGATATAGTTTTTGTAGAATTTCAAAATTTACATATCTCTCAAAACTTATGCTATGTGAGATTTTTGTATTTTATGTTTTGTAGAATTCAAAATTTACATATCTCTCAAACTAACAAACCATACAGCAATGTCATGATGGATGAGTTTTGTAGAATTCAAAATTTACATATCTCTCAAACCTCAAATTGAGATTTTCGATAGTAATTTTGATTTCTACAAAATTAATATTCAGTGTATATAAAAAATGGATCGACACCGATCCAGCCAAAGCAATATAGATAAATCTTTATTTTGAACTTGGATGTAAATCTTTGAATCTATTCATTATACAATTATAAAATCAATACTAAATTTCACAGTTATCTTTATCGAAATATATATTAATTCCTATAGCCCTCACTACTATAGTCATTAAATTGTTTGTGTTTCTATATTTACTATCTTTATTTTATTTAAACAAATTTCTTTTATAAAATTGTCTAATTTCATCATCGTTAAAAATTGATATGTAATCCAATTAATAACTTTTACTCCACATAAATCTATAAGTACTCTCATATATTTAATTATCTTTTCTAAGTAATTACTTTTCTTTCAAAATGGATTTTTAAAAATCTCTAATTTCATAATGCCATTACATCTATTTCTTCATCTTGTTCTAAATCTAGGTGTATTGAAAAATAAGTCTTTTCAAAATACCTTTTTATCACTGATGTTAATTGATTATATTCTATATGTCTTCTTCTACTTGCTTTTTGAAGACTTGTGTATCCTTTGTCAAAATTTTTTATATTTATATCTATATTAAATAAAGTCACTTATAAAAATAACTATTTTTATCAAAAGCTATCTCCTATTTTTCAGATAAAACAAAACCACCCTTCTAATCCCTTATGTTGCTTTAATAATTCTAAGATTATTTCTCTGTAATATAACTTATTTTCAAATACTAAAGTATGGATAACATTTTCTTCTAACTCTATTTGGCGATGCCACTCCTATTTATAATCTTCATAATTCTATAAACCTCATCTGAATCTACATGTCTGTCTGAGCTTCTCCGACTAAAAACTCCATTTTAGAAAAATTGTTTTCTGTAACTTGTAGGATTTGTACTAAACCTTCCCCAGGGCAAAAATCTTCGGATATTCTTCACTACTAAATCTGCACTCCCTTGATTCATTACCAGTTTAACATATACCGATTCTTGCATCATAATAAACCCATTTTTATCAAATTTTTTCTGAAATTTTCCTATAATCTCTTCTCTCTTCTGGTGTTTCCGTGGAGTAAATCAAACATTACTAATATTCTCATAAATCTATAACTCATATCTGTACATTTTCACGTATTCTAAAGTCATTTTCTACTAAAGCAGAAAAAGGCTACGACAATATATCTCTATGGCATTAGCTACTGTTTGATTTTTTATCATCAATCATAATAGTCTTATTTAGAATATTGATAAGTTTATTTTTGTGATCCTTGGTAAATTCCGTTCCTTCCAAATTATAAAACTTCTTCGTCTACCAAATTCTAGATGGCTCCATAAAGTCACTAGAGAGATTAAATTTATTAAATGGATTTCTATGACAAAGTCCCTAATTGTGTGAAATATCCAGTGAGCTACTATTTCTCGATTAAATGCTGAAAGAATTATCGAATATCCATAGTCCAATGCAGCATTAATAAAACATCTTTGTTACGACTAAAAGTCCATACCATAGAGTGCATTAAAATAAACTTTGCTGCTGAAACCTTCACGATTAGAACTATCATTCCATTCTAATTCTGATAAATATTGTTTCAAAAAGTCTGTATTCTTCTTTATTTAATAAAAATTGCATTTGGTTGAAAATTTTTCATAGACTATTCTTGTCCAAATTCGCTCTTTACTTTTCTTTTACTCCACTCGAAGCTGATTTTTGTATTTTAAACTGGTGTCATGACTACCATAATATTGTATCAACTCTGAACTAGATTTTCGTTTTTCATCACAAAAGACTACTTTTATTTTATTTTTGACTAATTCATTTAGAAAGAACGAGTAGAACACCTCATCGTATTTTCTAATAACCATATAGATTTCACCTAAACTGATTTTCCTGACTCCCGCTTCTTGTCGTATGGTCATAAAAATTAAGGCTATAATCTAGTTTAGCTCTCTCTAGTACTACTGTTCTCAAGTCATTATTTTTCTCCCCTACTATCTATTTCTTTCTCATAAACTCCCGTATCGACTGCTCAATTATAGAAAATCTGAGTTGATTCGATAAAGTTAAATCCACATTTTCCCACGACTAGCTGTTATACCAATATTTTTAAATCAAATGTAGATTTTTATTTGTTAAAGATTTAACACCTCTAACAATACTTTGGCTTGTCATCTTTCACTGATATTTTTCAAATTTTTCTCAGTACCTCTTCTGTTGATAACTCATCGTACTTATTAGGTTTTTCTAATAAATATACACTGTGATTCATTTTTCTCACAAGAGCGTTATATAATTGAATATCTTTATTTATACTCTAATTTTCCATCTTTATTTCTCTTTTTCCAATCTAAATATTTAGACACTTCTTTTACATAAAGTTCACTTTCTTTTCATCTAATACTACCTGAATTGCACTATCGAAAAGTGAGTATCATTTGTTTTACCACCTATATAGTAATTAAAGTTATTTATTTTTATAACACTACCTATACACAATTTTCTATATTTCAGTTTCAAAATCTTTACCTAGCTGCTGTGTCTTTGCGTATTCTAATAGAGTTTTGTCATCTTTAATATTTTGCAGAAATATATATGGAATTGGTACTATTCTCAGTAATTTGACTCTCTCCTCTTTTTATCTTCTATAGTATATTCAAAAATTGAATAATAAGCTATCTTTACTTTGGTAAATCCTCCATACTTACTAACATCTTTAATTTTACTATCAGTTGTTTTTAATGGATAATATGTACCTTCTTTTGCCTTCTCTGCTACTTTTGCCCTTATATACTGTAGCATCGTATAATGCACCTTTTGTTCTGAGGTTCTTCTTGTTATTAAGATATTGTTATTGTTCATTGTTTTTCTACTACATGAACAGTTTTATCCATTTCCCACGCTATTATGTATTAGCGTTTTTCACATCAGTATAGAATAAGCTGTTTAATGAATATTTTCTGCATCTTTTATTTTATAAAATTATAGACATTACGAGTAAATTTAAACATCATAGACATTACCAACTACTATGTTTAAATAAGCATCTTTAGCATGATGGTGAGTCGTTTTATTTCACGCACTTTAATTAATTTTTCGTTATTTTCAGATTTTCTATTACCCTCTTTTATTTTTCCAAAGTTTTGTCTAAATGCACTCACATTTTCTGCTTTTTGAATAACAAATAGTAGTTTCTGGATTTAATTCACTTAGAATAGTTGAAATTGCTTTTTATCGCTTGTGATGTTTCCTACAAGTTGACGTGCAATAAATCCTGTTAATTCATCGTCGCTAAATTCTTCTGTTCTCACTAAACGATTATATTTTTCTTCGGTTATTAGTTTTTCTCTCTTTAAAACGCCAAAATCTCTTATTTTCTTTTGTTTGGATACTACTCTAAGTGGATATACATCTTTTTGTTTGCATTACTTTCTTTTTACTAAAAACAGTATTGTTAAAACTGTCATCTTTTACCTTACTTTGAGGATAACATGATCAATATCATATTGGTTATTCTTTAAAAAGATCACTTAACTCTATTTTTCTGACCAGTATACATACAACGACCCTAATTGCGTATAGTATAAATATAATTTTTCGCCTTAAGTCTTGATGACTCTTCTTTACTCAATCTATCTTTATTAGTAGGAAAATCTATTGAACTGTTTAATTCTTTTTCTAATTCAAAGATTTCTTGATCTTTTATAGTTTTATACTTAGCTATTAAATCATTTTTGGCTTGAAGTCGTTACCTTATTGGACGCTTTATTACTTCTGTTGTTTCAACAAATATTTTTAGTAGGTGCACAGCCAATTATAGTTTTTTAATTCTTCTACTATCCTAACTGTTTTGCCGATTGAACGCTTAACAGCTGGACTTGCATGAAAGATTTTCTAAGATGTCTGGAGTTATTTCAGTTATATCATCTTTATTTTCTTTATTGTGATTTTTAATTTGATTTATATAATCGAACTTATCAGCTAACAATTCCATAAAAAGAATTGTACTTTGTCTCATAGCTCTATTATATTTAAACATTCACCTGTTTCTTCATTATACAGTTTTTCACTTACTAATTCTGTTAAGTTTTTCTACTCAATGTTCCCCAATCTTTATAAGTTAAGCGTGACATTCTTTCTATTTCATCAACTGTATAAAAATTCCACAAACTTTTATTATTTTTCTTTTATTAGCTATGCGTGATTCTCCATACAATGTAATCCACAAAATAATATTTTCTACACGTTCTTTATCGAATTTATCCCAAGAATTTTTGAAATCACGATATGATTTTCAGGTCATTTTTGACAATATTATCTATTCCTGCAATTTCTCCCTTACCATCAATAAAATCCTTCTGTATTTTTCAAAAGTTCTTTTATAGTTTTTAGTAACTTTTTGCCTTGTTCTTTGAATAGTTTTCGTCACTATAATATCACGTAGCTACACTGATTCTATTTCCTTCATATCTAAGCGCATTTAGTTCATTTTAGTAAAGCATATTCAGAATACAATAATGAATTTTTGGAAGAACATCTTCTCCAGCAAGATAAGTACATTTGTTAGTTAGATTATTAATAAACGCCTCTGACTCAGCACTTTTCATCTATCACATCTTTGAAATTCCACGGAGTTACTGGTACGCTCTCCATACCTTTCTTCACGGATTGCCCATGAATATCCTCCATTTTCTGTATGATGTGCATTCAACGGTCCTATGTAATATGGTATTCTAAATTCGAATAATTGAACAACTTTTTCTCGTGTGCTATAACCACTGTCATCTTTTTCAGCTAAAAAGCTATGGTATTTAGCAGCATTGTCTAAAATTTCACAAGTTCTTCTTTATGTATTTGATAAGGGAACTACCGAATTATCTTTTGTTCTTTGTAGTGGTAGAAAAGTTTCTAAGTCGAGTTCTTCTAAAATTGTAGTTTTAGTAGACTATCTTCTAATTTTTCTAATTCTTTCAAGAATTTCTTGAAATCCTCATATGAGCAGCTTTTTCCTTCTTGGCTTCTATGTATAATTTACATAGTTTGTTCCTTTTTCCTTATCTTCTTTAAAAATTGCAAAATAAACTTCTTTTTCTTATCTTCGGACAATTTACTATCAGTTTTTACTAATTTTTAGATTTGCTAAATCATCTTTATGTTTATTATATAATTCTACTTTTTGATTCTGATATTGTTTTCCCTTCTTTTTTATATCAGCTAAAAACTATACTATCATATACTAATTTTTACTAAATCTAGCAACTCTATATAATTTGATAAAAATTTGTTCATAGTCTGGAGCGTACTTCATAGACTTTTTCTTTAAATGAAATACTTTTTACACTATTATCTAATTCTTTATACTCTTCTATATCATATAGTTTATCTAGTGAAGTCTTACCTCCAAAAACTAATTTAAAAATCTCTTGAAGTTGTTTTTCCTTAGGGATACAATTTTTACATCATTATTCTTATCGACAAATTTTTCTTTTGTAAAGCAATTTCTTTTAGACTATATATAACTTCATCAGTAACTTCTAAAATTAGTCTAACTATACTTAACTCCAATAGCTCTTTAATGACATTATCAATATTGCTGTCGCTAAAACTTTTGGTCTTGAAGTAAAAATGTCCACGGTTTTTCAGCATACCTGTATTGCCAAATAAACTTTTCTTATATCTGGATTTTCCTCTGTCATAAGACTTGAACGAAGATGATAAATGGTTGGATACTCTTTATAATAGTCTTTATCTGTATAATCTTTTATCATTAAAAAGTAAATATTCATTCATTAGACTCTTATCTTCGAAATGATATTTACTTTCTTTAAGACGTAGAAAGAAATTAGGATCATTTTTCGAAACTTCTTTAGCGAATAGTTCTTCTAATAAGCTAATTCTCCATCTCCTTCTTGCTAATCGTCTACGTCCAGCCCTAAATACACGTCTATCTGCAGCTGTTGTTGCTTCTTCAAATAAACGAGCGCCCCATAATCTCTTTTTATTTTTACGTAATAGTTTATAATTGATATCCAGTACAGCCCAACCTACACTTGTAGAACCAACATCTAATCCTAGATACCATTCTTTATTTTTCATCTTATTCTCCTTTTTTTAGATATATATCACCTACTATTTTATCATACTTTATAAAATAATTATACAAATTTTTATCATATAAATAATAATCCATAAAATTATGATGTCGCATAACAATAATGTTATTATGTCGTGCATCTATTTTATGGATTATTATAAATTATGTTTTATTTTATGATTTTTATTGGTTATAAAACCCCTGAAAGCATCATCAGTTAAATCAATTAAAATATTTTTCATTTGTGAATAATGTTCTAAAATTACTTTGTGAGTTTCTCGGCCTATACCAGATTTTTTTGTATCCACCGAATGGAGCGTGCTCTGGAATTTGGTTTAAGTATTTACCCACACTCTTCCTGTTTCTACTCTACGTGCGATATTTAATGCTCTTGTAATGCTTTTTAGAGAATACTGTCTAGCTAAACCATATTCACTATCATTTGCTTTGTTCAATAACTTCTTCATCATTTTTGAATTAATTGCAAACTGATACTGGACCAAATACTTCTTCTTGAGATATACGGCATCCATTGTTTACACTGTTATAAGTGTTGGTTTGACAAAAGGCACCTTTTATCACAACCATTTTCTGTATATCGTTCTCCCCAACGAGTACTTCTCCACCTTCTTTTTAGCAATCTCAATATATTTAATAATTTTTCTGTTGTTTTTCATCAATTTGGCTTCCATTTGTGTTTCTGGATTTAATGGATCACCAATTTTTAATTTATTAAATCGATCTTTTATTTTTCAACAAATTCATCGTAAATTCCTTCTTGAACAAAAATTCTAGAACCTGCAGCAACACTTGACCTTGGTTAAATAAGATACCTAATTGCGCTCCATCAAGGGACTTTTTCTATATCAGCATCATCTAATACTATATTTGCAGATTTCCCTCCTAATTCTAACGTCGCGAATTAGTTTTTCTGCTGCTGCTATAGCGATTTTTTCTTCCAACTTCTGTAGAACCAGTAAACGCTAGTTTATCTAATCCTGTATGATTTTTAAGAATTCTCCCGATTTACTTTCCACGTCCTGTAACAATATTTAAAACCCTTTAGGGAAGTACGTCTTGGATTAACTCTACAAATGTTAATAAACTTAATGATGTTAAGCTAGATGGTTTAATAACAATAGTATTTCCTGCTGCTAAAGCTGGTGAAGTTTCAAGCTGCCATTAAAAATGGAAAGTTCCAAGGAATTATTTGTCCAACTACCCCAATAGGTTCTCTTAATACTATACTTAAAAATTTTTCTTCTAAGACTGTTGCTTGTCCTTCATCTGCTAGAATACATCCTGCAAAATATCTAAAATGTTTTGCACTAAAGCTGACATCTACTGCCACTAGTTTCGCGTATTGGTTTACCATTATCTAGGGCTTTCAGTAGTGCTAAGTTCAGTATTTTCATCATATAATATCTGCTATTTTGTTTAAAATAGTAGCACGTTCACTTACTGTTGTTTTTCTCCAAGCTTTTAAATGCCTCCCTTGCAGCATCTACAGCCTTATTTACATCACTTTCTGCTTGCATCTGGAAAAATTTGCTAAATATTCTGAATTAGCTGGATTATATGCTCAAGGATAGCTTTATCTTCTGCATTTACCCATTCTCCGTTTATAAACATTTTAAATTATCTTTTTAATTTTATCATTGTTTTCTCCTTTTTGGTTTTATACATATACTACCATCTAGAGTTAACGTTTACATTATTCTGTTTGACTCTTTTACATCTAACTCAAATATCATTTTATTTTAAAATTTTTCTATACTAAAAATAATTCTTCAACTTTATCTAATTATTTCATGTTTTTACTAATAATAGGATTTATTATTTAAAATTATATTTCAATATTTTTATAATAAGTCTATAATTTTTGGATAATTCAATACTAAAAATAAAATTAATTAAGGATTAAATTTTTGTATTAATGCTTAGTTTTTCTTAATAGTATCAATGATATTATATCTTTCAAATTATAAAAATACATGTTAAACTTAAAGTAAGAAATAAAGGGAGATATATCATGAATAAAAAGAAAGTCTTTATAATCTGTTTTTTATTAGTTTTTACAATCTTACTATCTAGTCTAATTGCTATATTCAACTATAAACAAGAAAAATATAATATAGTTAATATAAATGGTATACAAATAAAAGGGGATACTACACGTTATCCTGTAAAATTAGTAGAAAAAGTTGATGGAGATACTATTGTAGTGGTGTTTAATAATAAACAGTTAAAAAGTTCAGTACTTTGCTTGTCGATACCCTGAAACTGTAAAACCTGGGTCTCCGTTCAAAAATATGGACCAGAAGCAAGTGAATTAAATGGAGAAAATCCTAAAAAGCTAAAAATATAGAGTTAGAATTTGATGTGTATCAAAGGAAGATAAATATCATCGAGCCCTCTGCTATGTGTATGCTGATGGTAAATCCGTTCAGAACAGCTACTTATAGCTGGTTTTGCTGAAATAAAATATGTTAAAGAACCTGATACTAGATACTTGAAAAACTTTTAAAAAAGCTCAAAATATAGCAAAAAGTAACATAGAAATCTATGGTCATAACTTTAAAAAGTCATATTTTAGAGTATTAAAAACGACTACAATTTAACTTGTAGTCGTTCTTCTATCTACTTATTTTTAATTTGCTATTCTTATATGAGAAAGCAAAGTACACAACTATACCTATAATTACCCAAACGATGAAGATAATCCATGTTGTTAATTTAATACTGTATAATAATGCTGCGAATAGTACTATTGATATCATAGGTAATACTGGCATTCCTGGAACTTTGAATCACGTTTTAAATCTGGATATTTTTGTAGAAATACAATTGTTGTATAACTACTAAAGCAAATGCTATAATAGAAGCCACGTTAGCTAAGTCAGCTAATTGTCCTAATGGTAGAAATCCGGCTGGGATCGTTGTTGTTATTCTAATCCCCCATGTTACAGTTCCTGGAACATAGCTCTTATAACTTTTTGTAAGGTTGTTTGGTAGTAAACCATCACGTGCGATGTATAAAGTAATGACGAATACCTGCATAAATGAATGATAGAATACCCAGCCATTAATCCAATTACAGCTCCAAGTGAAACAATACCTGCTACTCTATTTTGACCAACTTTTTCTAATACAGATACTAAAGCATCCTGTTCCTAATCTAGAATATTCAACAACACCTGTTATTACTAAACATACTATAAGATATAAAATGCAGTACAAACAATCATAGTTATAATTATAGCTTTTGGTAATGCTTTTTCAGGATTTTGATAGTTTCTTCTGCTGATGTGAAATAGCATCAAATCCAAGATATGCAAAGAATACCGTGAGTTTGCAGCTAACATTACACCAGAAAATCCAGTTGGAGCAAAGTTGTTTGTCCAATTAGTAGGTTCAACATAAAATGATCCTACAACTATAAATAGAATTACTATCCCCACTTTAGCAACTACCATTAGGTTATTTACAAGTTTACTACCAGATGTCCTTTTGACAGAATAAAATGTAATTAATAATACAACTATCTACCGCTGGAATATTACCATATCCTCCAACTGAAGGTAGGTATAAATTTCTTTTCGGAAGATTTACACCTAATCCCGCTAATAGGCGAGAGAAATAACTAGACCATCCATTAGCGATTGTTGCCGCGGTAAGAACATATCCACCAATAAGTACCAACCAATAGCATAAGCAACTATTTCACCCTACTGACACATAAAGATAAGTATATGTACTACCACCTAGATGGAATTGTTGACGCTAATTCCGCATAACACAAAGCAGCTAAACAACAAGCTAACCCTGCGATTAAAAATGAAAATATCACGGCTGGTCCTGCTTTCAGAAGATGCTTTTACCTGTTAATACTAAGATACCTGATCCTATAATTGCTCCAATACCAAATAGAACCAAGTCCATAGTTTTCATTGTTGGAGTAAGAGTTCTATTTCTCGATTCAGCTAGAAATAGACTCAATTGATCTAAAAATATTCATGATGCCCTCCTAAATATATAAATAAATATTATTCACTATTAATAATATTTATTATTATATCATAATTATAAATTATATACCATAAATGGATTTTATTGTATAAAAATATAAATAATAAATAACAAATATCTTGATAGTATTAATATTTTATAGTCAAGACTATAATTACTGAGCCAAAAAGGAAGTAGAAAATATATATAGATTGTTTTCTACTTCCTCAATAACTATAACTATATATTTAGTTAGATAGTAGTTACATTTATACCTATAACGCTTCTACTGGAGCATATTCATATCTCAAGTCATCTGCAATAGCTTTTGAAATGTAAATCTTTTCCGTTAGCTACGTTAGTACTAGTACTTAATTCTGGGAATCTAGTAGCTTCCTTTAACACCTAAATTAGCTACTAACTTTAACATATTTTGCAGTAGCATTACATAATGCGAAAGTAGCTGTTTAGTAACTGCTCTGGATATTAGCTACAGAGTAGTGAAGAACTCCCTCTTCTACGAAGATTGGGTTGTCATGGCTTTGTTGGACGACCTTCTGTATATTCAGTTGTACCACCTTGGTCAATCGCTACGTCGACGATAACACCACCATCTGGCATATCTTTTTCAATCATTTCTTTAGTAACAAGTTTTAGGTGCTTTTGCTCTGGAATTAATACTGTACTACTACTAAATCAGCTGTTTTAATTGGCATCAGCAATGTTTAATTTGTTTGAGTAAACTGTTTCTACTTTACCACCAAAGATATGTGATAATCCAGTTAAACGATCTAAGTTTACATTCAACATAGTTACACGAGCACCTAATCCAGATGCTGCGTAGCGCAGCTGTTCCTGCTACACCAGCCCCAATAACTCACAAATATGTCCTGGTTGAACTCCTGGAACACCTTGTAATAGCTTTCACTTTACCACCTTGTACTTTTAGATAGAAATCCTAGTACCTTCTTGAATAGCCATATACGTCCCGCAATTTCACCTCATAGGTCTTAATACTGATGTTCTACCAACTTTAACTGTTTCAAATGCACATCGATAGTTCCTGTTTCTACCATTTGCTTTTGTTAATTCTTCGTCAGCAGCTAAAGTAGTAAATATGTATAAATAATTAACCTTTTCTAAAAATATTTATACTAGATGGAATCTAGTTCTTTAACTTTTGAAAATTAAGTCTGATTTATTCCATACGTCTTCTGTTTTGATCTAATAAAACAGCTCCTGCTTTTCATATTCAGCATCTGAAAATACCGAAGCAAGTCCTGCTCCTTTTTCTGCATGCATACAGTGTGCCCTATCACTAATTCAACTCAGCAACAACTCGGAATTGCTAAAACCCTACTTTCATTATTTTTATTTCTGTTGGTACTCGATTATCATTTCCTAACACTCCTAATCCTGCACTATTATCATAACATATATCGTCCTCATAATAGAAAGCGGTTTTCGAATGAAAGTTTTATTGAAAGTATTTCTATGATTAAATATCTATTTCCACAATTTTAAAACACGCTGTAATATAAGATTCAGCCCTCTTACTATGTTTAATAATTAATTTATTCAATTTTTCTAATGAAAAGAATGATGAAAAACAGATGCTTTCTTTCACAACAAAAAGTAATTATCTAACTATATTTGTAAATCAGATATATACAAATTTATTTTTAGTTAAACACCCTTTTAATACCTTTTTAGAAAATTATATAAAAAGTAATTCACTAATTTTGATATTTATCCTCTATCTTTTCAAACTGTATTAATATATACTACAAAAGATTTATAAATGTGTTATATGCAATTATTATTTTTATAATAAATAACTTAATTATGGATATAATTAATGTCTTTTTATTTTATCCTACAAAATCTATACTCAATTTCATAATTATCATTCTGTAAATATGCCGACAAATAATATGTTAGAAAAGATATACTAAATTTGACTAGAGATTGAAAAACTCACTGATATTATATCTATCGAAGCTTTTATTAACCAGCTATAGTACTCAACGATGATGTTGTTCGTTGATTTCTGTGTAATTCACTTCTTTCTGGTAGTCCACTAATGATCCTTCTAATTTATCAGCATCAAAAGTTAGCATTCAGGTACGAAGTTAGTTACTCTACAGCTTCCTTAATAATTTCCAAGGTTTCTAGATTTTTCTTACTGGAAAAACTACTGACTCTGGTTTAACAGCGTGAAGCGATGTCTACTTTTTACCATCTCACAAGAACATGTCCGTGGTTAACTAATTGTCTATTTGACGTAGTTTAGTTCTTGCTAATCCTAAAGCTATAAACCACTGAATCTAAAACGTGTAGCAAGTAATGCCATGAAAGTTTTCACCGTGTAGCATCTTGTAATCTACCAGCTTTATCGATATAATTTTAGTGAATCGCTCATTCATACCGTGTTGTAACAGAAGTTTTTGTTTTTCTTGTATGAAACCATACCTGAAGGTGTTAGGACCATGTTGTCCTGGTGCGTAAGTGGCGTTTTGCAACTCCTTACCAGTACCGCTTAGTAGATTCCTAAACGACGAGATTTTTCCAAGTTGAACCTGTAAAACGAGCCATTATTGTGTCTCCTCTTTTTGTTTTTATTTTGGAGTAAAACAAAAGCACGATTATCGTTGTTGTATATGTTATAAAACCTGGAACTTCGCCCTAGCAGCATAGCCTAGAGTTGCCACATTGGAAAATGTATAACACAGAGAGCGTAACAATTAATCCACTGCTATTTATTTTACATAAGTATATAGTTTATCATTGATTCTGAAGCATTGAATAACTCATAAATCCAGTGATTTTTCATTGTGTTTTCTATGCTGTCTGCTCTTCATACTAATATCACAGTATACTACAACAGCGTAAATATCATTAAATAGTAGTAGCCTCACACTAAAATTAAACTGTAACTATACATAAAAGACACCAAAAGAACGTGCTCCGATGTCCTGATGCATTTGGTATATAACGCAGACAATATGACGCTTTTGAGAATTGAGGAGCACTGTCTCGCACACTGAAGACCTCGTGCATTTTTACGTCTCTTCATACGATGAGTCGCTGAGTTGGTAACTCCTGTTGGTTTTCGAAATTCACAGCCCTGATTTACTTCAAAGTAAAGCACGCACCTGCATGGATTGCTTGAGCATTTGTCCCATATCCTCCCACCACTCTCAACGTTAACTGAAAACGTCATAGTTACCCGTGGTAGATGTAATTTGGGCACAGGTGCATTAAGTCTAATGACTAATGATTCTAATGGTAAGTATTCTACTGCATCTCTCTGTTGTTGATAACAACTTCTTCCTGGTTCCAGTGTACAATCTCACACGTGCCACTGAGCTTTTATACGGCGTCCGTACCGCGATATTCTACTTGTGCCATTTAATTATTTCCTCCTATATTAATCCACGATCTCGTATTTTTCATGGTTTCGTGCAGGTATGTGGTGTTCAGCCTTACTCTGTAAACGTGAAGTTTCATTCCTTGAGCCTCTAATCAGAGTATGCAACATACCTTTAATAGATAATCCTCTAAAGTCTTCTTCTGGACATCACCATTAATCCAAAGTTCAGTTCTTCTTTTCACCCACCAAGTGTTCAGTGCACGACGGTAAACCTTTTATCAGATAATGCAGTTAACACAATTTTCTTTCAGCGCTGATAATGATGCAACATTATCCCAGCATCGATGTGTGCGTGTGAAGTAGTTTGTGCTCTCCAAAATTGAAGTCACCTCTGATTGGTAAGCGTACCCAAAGTCGTCCTACAGCATCTGCATTTGCATACCATCTCTACGCGCTGATGGCTCATGCCATAGTATGTTTCGACGCACGTCTCTTCCTCCCAGACGTTGCTTCTTTTAATCTCGTCATAACGACTTTCAAGTTTTCCGGCTCGCCGTGAAGATATATAAAACAACATCGGCACACACATTATCGCGTGCAATTGCTCAAGTCTCTACTTTAGCTTATTTTTCAAGAAAAGTGAGATTAAATCATACTGAATTCTATTGCAGATTTAATCTCCTTTTCGATAGTTTTTATTATTTAATCTAACTCCACGCCGCTTTTACATCGAGCCACTACCGATCACGACCTAATAATTCTTAAACTTGTGTTTAATTCAGGTCCATGCACTGAACCAGTTGAAGCCATTCTTTATTGGCATAAATAGGTTTTTACCTTTCACACTCGTATATCTTTTTGGAATCAGTTTTAATTAAACGTTTTAATGCTTCTCAGTAAGTAAAGCCCTGCCACTTAATTTCTCTAAGAAATCTCTCAACACAGCTACTGTTGTATCTTTGTTTTAAAATTTCTAGTTCTTTCTTCATCAAATTCTACTTTCTTCTACAAAGAATTGTTTTGTTATTCAACAATTTCAGCTCTGCTAACCTATTTACCTCCAGGGTTGATGTAAAGCAAATTAATCAAACCATGCTCTGTTATTATCAACTCTCTTGAGTTGTTACACCTTCTCTTTTACGAAGAAATGGTAAAGTCAAGTTTTACGATTCTTCTTTCTAAAGGCTGAGCTTTAGTCGTATTGATTGTTAATCCATGCAAGTTTATTGTTATCAAAGAATGCTGGTGATTTACTTAAACGTTTTCATCAAAAATCTAAACAAATTCTTCTCTTTGTAAAGATTTCGTGTACACCAATTTTCTTGGAGACCAACTCTGATAGCGTGGGCTAAAATTGAAGAAGCGCTTCTGGTAAGTATCCTAAGTCGTCATATTGTTCGATGACCATTGGATAATTGTTTCATCTCGTTTAGATAATTTTCTTGTTTTCATTAACAATAAGTGTCATATGTCCAAAATTGAGTGTTTAAACTCCCACGCTTCATAGAAACTCACCAATTGTTTTGGTGTATTTGATACATGGTCATCTCCACGCAGAACGTGAGAAATTTCTATTAGGTGATCAATCAATTGCTACTGCAGTTGTAAGTAGCTACCCCATCATTTTCTTTTAACGAAGCACGAAATCTCCGAAAATCTTTTTCCCTTCGAAATGATAGTTCACCTTTTACCGCTATCGTCATGAAAGCTATAGCGTTCTATCTTGTGGTACACGAATACGGATAGATGGTTTACGCCCTTCTCTTTTCAAATGCCTTGTTCTTCTTTTGTTAAAGGTGAGCATGTCTTTTCCACTGTAACGCGGAGCAAAGTCTCATTTGCAACTTTGTTTCTTCTCTTTCCGGCTTCTAGCTCTTCTCGCATGTCATGTAGCATCGGTATGCGCTTTATCTTCTGCTAAAAGTTGCTCGCATATTTTTGGTAGATTTCACTCTTTCTGATTGACGATATGGACCAAATTCTTTTCTCTTTTCCTTAGCTACCCTTCATCACAGTCACAAGACCCAACCAATCCATATATTTAAGTTGGCTACAGTTCTCTCCTTCTCATTACGTCGAAACTCAGCATTCTTCTAATTCTTAAAACGAAGTCTCCTCCATAATGCTCTTGCAACAACTAATTAAATAATGCTGTCTCGTACTCTGATATGTAGGTCTCCTGTTGGAGATGGTGCAGTATTCTACTCTTTACTTTGCTCATGAAGCATTTCTAATCTTTTTAAAATCTATGCACTTAGCTAATTATACCATATGGTACATTTGTCAATCGTGAAGCATAAACTTCCACCATTACTTTCATCATGAAAATATAAGACTTTGAGTTCTATTGTCCTCAAAGCCTTATCATTTTATTTTATCTCTCGCCTGATGTTTTAAACCTTTTCAATAGAATTTATCATCTCTCTGCTATCCCATTTTGCTTCAAATGAACTCTATCTGGTTCGAAATAATCACCCTTGTGAATTTCGCTACAGCTATACCAGTCTACACATATAGTAATATCTGGTGCTTTCTTTACAGATCATGTAGAGCCGTATTAACCGTCCTATGCACGTGGTACTACATTAACAAAAATAAATATCTGATTTATCAAAGAGTTTAATCAACTCTTCGGCTTGCGCCTCTGTAAATGGACCATTAGTCTTCAATTGGACATAACGTAGCTGTATTTTCACTATTATACTGCAGTATACTCTTCATGCGGTATGTTGTTGTTGCTGTTAGCTGACGACTAATCCATCAATACTGTGCTCCGGCGTATTTTCTTTTACTCTTTTCCCTCATATCAACTGGTTAGAGAATCGCGATAATTAATAATGTGTCATATCTTCTTTATTATTTTGGCTCATTCTCTCTCTCTTCTGATTGATTAGGATCATTTTCGTTAGCTATCATTATTTCAAAACTCACTCTTCTTTTATTTGCATCCATTTCTTTACAAAAGCTGTAGAGCGAATGCGAACACCCTTCCCAAATAATCCCATCATCATAATATTGATATAACTGCTCACCCTTGAAACCATTCCACGTTTTTACATTTAAACGAAGTTTCTGTATTCTCTTTGTATAGAAATTTATTTATAGTTTACGAATCCTAGTTTTCGAACTCGGTGTTTCTACAACAATAACTGAGAGTGGCTGCTTAATACTGTTAGAAAGACTTTTCAAAGTAACGTAAACAAGTTTGGGTTTCCTATTTCAGAAACCGGTGTTAGTTATACGATAATTGCGAAATGCCATAAGTATAAACTATACGAAATCTTCCTCATAAAACTATCGGTCTGAAATGATAGTGCTGAAATAAAGCACGATGTATGCTTCGCTCACCACTACTATAATTATTATTATCCCAAAACAGCAACTAATAAAAACCTCCCTATACAACCATGTATTATATCTCACCAGGTGCCAGCATTATTGCTATTAATGTAGAAATCGAAGCAAGAGAGACCAAGCACTATAGTACACTCCCTCTTTAGCATTTGTTGGATCCTCGATAACTCCATCCATTGGATAAACTAATGCTCCTACTACACTCCTACTACACGAAAACGCTCGTATCAGTTCCAGAATAAATTTATTTATATTATTAATAATCAACAATAACATATGTGTTACCAATGATATTAAAATTAATCCCAATGTCAATATATATATAGTTTTTATTTAATGAAAGTATGATTGATCTCTCTTCTCGACGATCAACATTAGAAATATTAGTGGGACATATAGAACTGAGTTCTTCTCTATCGCAAGCTGAATTACAAGTGTTTAAATGGACTCTGAGTGCACCAAAACTCATCAAAAATAACTCGTCAGTTTATGGAAACATACCACCAGTTACTTGAAGACATGTAGCCAACACCGCATCAAGATGACCTCTTTTCGAAGTGAAACTCCATTAAACAATACATGAATACTCAAAACAAACCGTCATCATAAAAATAAACAGCTGGTAGTAGTCGACGCGCTTCCCTCTCATAGAAATTATATAAATTAAGAGTTCCTGTATATTCTTTATTATTAATGAACTAATTAAATAAATCTGATAAGACAAAGAACAAATCAACCTCATCCACCAGTGTAAATAATTTACATCAATATGATAAACTATCATCAGTTAAACTGCATAATGCTCTCAAACCATTCATACTAGGAAGGTATCTTGTCTTTATTATTACATGTACCTCCTTAATCTTTTAAACATTGCTAGTGCTAGCACGACCTCTTGTTTGTCTATATCTACAACATAAAACATCAACAATTTTGACCCACACTAAGAACATCTAATGGATTTTTATATAATTTTGCCACTCTGGGAAAATATGAACCATTGCATCCTGTTTTAGACCAATATCAATAAACGCTCTTAAATTGCGTGAGGATATTTCTTCACCGTTCCTTGCCAACTTGACACCAACTTGAAGATCGTCGATTGTGGGTATATCTGATTTTAACAATGGTTTAGCAAAAGATCTCACGTCTCTCATCCGAAGCTGGTTGGTTTTAAATCTTTTAATATATCTCTCAAGTGGTTTTCCATACCAATACTCAATTTTTCAGTTAGGTTCCTCTCATCAACGCCATCTACGATACTAGAAAAATTCTCTCAGCACCTACTTCTTTTGTTGATAGGTTTAACTTTTTAAGCAATGCTTCTGGCTAGTTTTCTGTAGAATCCTTTCCGGGTGAATACCTGTTGCATCAAATATAAGCCTGCTATCTCGTATTCCCAAAGAAACTCACATCACTGTTCAAAAGTCTACTTACCTGGTCTAGGAAACTTTGGCAATTTCTTTAATAGTTTCCATCTCTCCCATTTTTCCTGATCGATGCCACGATATTTTAGTGATCTGTCTATTAACTCCTGATACATAAGACAATAGTGAAACTGATGCTGTAGCTACATATGAATCGCAACCTTTGTTAACAGCTGTCTCTCACAACAAATGTTAATCTCTTTCTTAAGTACTCGGAGTTATATCATGTTGATACTGCCCCACACCCATTGATTTTTGGATCACGCTCTCGCCAGCTCACTATGGATCCGGAAACACGACGTGCATGATAGATACTGCACTTCTTTTCTTCCACATTGAAAGCCGGTGGGAAATTTCACGAGCCACCTCACCAGCAGAGTAAACACTCAGCCCTGCTTCATTAACTATTGCTGCAATCTAGTTTTAATCCCGCTTCTTTTAAAGTATCCACTACAAATTTTTCATAGTTTCTCGAGAGGTCAGTCCCGTTACCGATACAGCACCCTAAATTAATATTGTGTTTATTAATAAATTTAATTAAATCTTTTGATGATTTTCTTGTCAGTTGACAGGTTTTTATGTGGATAACAACCCATTTTAATCTCATAAAATTACCATATTCATCTACTATTGGCATCTTGCAACTCCAGTCGTTCTAAATGCAGGGTCTATACTCAAAACTTTTTATTTTTAGTGGACCTTTTGTATTGACAGTTGCTTTAGTTTTCAGAGAAAATAATCACTGGAATCTTCCTCAGCTTTTTAGTTAAATCACCACGAATTTCTTCAATCGATGATAAATCAAACGTTTCATACTATCAGCGACACATTCTAACAATAGCTCATTTCTATTTCTGTCGTGCTGGATTTCTGTTAGACCACGAAGGATATAATGATGCAATCTTCTTTGTCGCCTTTATCACTAACCTCGAAGGCCCTCTTCTTCCGTCTCTATCGCCAATATCTCTATGTGTTTAGCCATTGAAACTTGTTCACTATACTCGTGATCAGCTTTTGCATGTCCCATTTACATCTCTTCACACCATCTCTTTTCTTTTACACTAGCTGTACTCGACCAAATTCTTCTTTGTGTTTTCAATACATATCTCACCATATTTTGCGTTATCTGAAGAGTTTATCTGCACACATTCAAAGCACAAGTAATCATTGCGTCCTGTATACTATTTACTTCTCTTTTCTTCACTTACATACTTTTCAGCTTCTCTTTTATTTGAGTCAGCAACTTTTAGGTAGTTTTCAATATAAATTCCGCTACTTTCTCAGCCCTTTTCTCTCAGGCTATTGTAGCTTTTAGTACGTCTCTTTGAAAGACGGTGCATAAGTCTTCTACCCCTTTGTAATTCTTTTCCTGAGTCACATACATCTTTTAGTCTCACTGCTACACAAACTCCTTTTCTCGGAAACCAAACTCTCAATTACTTTCTCTTTCTTCCTCAAGAGATTTTGGGCTACAACCCATCGTCATTTGTCATGGCAACTTCTATCTTAAAGTAATTAGCTAGCTCTTTTCGATACCCTCAAGCAGAAAGCTTATTGTATCGCCTCTCTTAACAAATCTAGAAACATTCTTTATCGTAATCTTTAATCTGTATTTTAGCTGTAGGCAACTTTTGTAATTTTCTGCACATTCTATAACTCCATATTATTTATGTAATATTTTTGAGACACGCTATATGCATACACCAAATACTTCTATATGATATGTGGTATTTTTGATAAGCCGCAAAATCATCTACTCGATATTTGTTTTGATCATTATTATACTTCACCAAAGACATACCACATCATCACCTACTTTGAGTATTTTCGCTGCAACGAACCAGCCATGCTGATCCATACAACACGCGCTCGACAATCTCTACATTTTCTCTGGCTACGTATCACTGTGAAACCTTTGCGCTCGTCTTAATAAGCCACTGCATCATACTCAATTGAAATAGTCTCAAATATACTCGTCTCCTAGAGTCTCATAAGAGATACCATGCATCCACTTTTTGTTCCCTTATGAGGTACTCTCACATGAGTGACCTTTATCTAACTAATCAGAAGCTCATAGCTCAAATGATAACTTATGTTCAGTCTTCTTTCTATATTTGAACTTGGGTAACATCCATATAAAGTTTCGAGACGATTTCTCGTACAGATTGAAACTAGATACTTCATCTCTGTCACTATATATTTATTGTAACGCGAATCGCAATGAATATACTCTGGTCTAGACTTTAAATAGCTCAAACCAACTCTATTGAAAATTAGCTGTTTTGATAATCATCAGTATCTCACTCATCTTCCATCTGCATTAGAGTAATGGAGAAACATTCCTCTCAAACTCCGTTTTTCAGAGTAGAAGACGTATGACGTCCATAAGTCTCCCTCAGATGCCCAATTCTGTTCATACCTGTTTCGAAAAGTTTTCATGATTGCTGAAAATTCTAATTACCATCAACTTTTTCAAGCTCTTTAAGTGTTGACTCAAACCACTTTTTGAAGGACAAGTTTAGATAAATATCGCTTGCCAGCATATTTCACGTTTTTGGATTAGTTACACCCAACACAAGCAAATTGTATAATCTTTCACAACATCTTTAATTCTAATGCTCTTCGATGTTGCAGTCGCAAAGTGCTCCACATCATTTTTATATAAATAATCCGCATCAATTCCTTTGAGCCCAAACATAGGAGTCCGCTTTTGACTATTGCTAAACCAGTCTCCTGTGGACTAAGATCTCATGCTTTATAATTAGTTTAATAACGCAAACCAAATTAACTCGTAAATGTGTCGGTCTATCAATAATCAATAAGTCGTCCCTCCTCAGTGTAAATAACAGTCGCCACTACAGCTGTATCAGCATGATTCTATCGTAAGCATGTGTATGTAAATCTTTTATACACTTCATAGTACGGCTTCACTATCAAATTCATCGTCTTTTACCCCACATCGTGGAAAGAAACGCCTTTAGAAACACTCCTCACCCTAGTGCCTCTAGACGTGGCTTCCTTCACTAGCAAAACGTCCCTGCTAAAAATTTCCAATTTTCTTCTGTGACTAGATATTTTACACTCATCTAGTTCTCTTTCGTGTATATAATTTTTCTCAAGCTGCGTTTTAATAATATCAACATACTTTTCGAAAAACGATGACATCGACAATATCACAACCTATTCAAGCAACGTAAGCATACAGAAACCTCTCTTCAGATAATATATCATCTTATTATACCACTAATAATATTTTTATGAAAGTAACGCACATGAGGTAAAATAATAAATTAAACCCTGATTAAACTATTACACCTATGATTAATCATAAACAACGTACTTATCTCAAACTAAAATCAATAATCAACATTTATCTGAAACGCCCTATCGCCCAGCAATCCTCGTAATTTGTTCCAACTAAAATCAAATTTATAACTATTATTTTTCTATTGTTACAGCAACCTTTTTAACTCTTTCTATATTACCCAATCTTTTGACATCAAATATAAAGTAGCTAAAGTCAAACTGCTTATCTACTGAGTTTTATTTTCGTGTACATTGTCGCAGTATATTGATCTAATTTCTCCTCGATTTTATTTTATTTACCTCTTTCAGCCTCATTGATAATCCATTTTCCTCATATTTCACTGTACCACTAGTATTACATATTTTCCCAAATATCATGCCTCCCATTTAGAATAGTGAAATTAATGGAAATACGACTTATTATCAACATTTAATATAGTTTTCTTTTGCTTTCTTAAAATCCCTGCTCTGGCCATAGCACTCTCAGCACTCTACCACCACTCACTTAATCCAATGCATTTAAGCTCATCACTACAGTCAATCATTGGTAATTATTCAAAATGCCCAAATTTTTGAATCTACTATTAATATTGGTAATCCCAATTCAATTCTTTTCTTTCCATAACTAATAGTTTTATCTCATAATATTTTTAATTTTTGCTGTTACACCGCTAGGGTCTCAATAATTAGAAAATCTAGGGTTTATAGTATTTGCCATGGTCAGCATATGTAGTGCAAAATCAAGATTAAGTTGGAGCAACATATATACAACCATTTAGTCAATTCCCAAACCTTAATAATATCATCTTGATTGTTATTATTATAAATATTCACCATCACATTTAAATCACCAAACTCATTTTTCTAAATAAATAACAATATTTTAGTTGTCAACTAATGTTTTAACAAATCGCGTTTTCCTGCCCTGAAAACCTGTGTGTACTAAAATACTCATAAAACATATCGATTCAGTCAGGAGGAAAAGCCAACTACTTTTTCCTCTTAAATTTTATTTTCTCTAAAATAACGATATTGGTTTAATTAAATCAGCTGGTTTGTCTTTACATAGCACAGTCATCTTCAACTTATTTCTCAAAGCGTAAACTTTATGTGCTAATAAATGAGTAACATCTACTTTCCACATTGAATTAATTTTTGCAAGTTTTGCAACGTGCAAACGACCTCCAGGCATTAATCCTCCTGTGGTGATTTGCTTTATGCCCCACACCTACTCCCCACTCTCAACACGAGGAATATTTATATAAGTACTCTTCACCTAAGTAGTTTTACATTTCCCACTTTTACCACCTCTCGGTTTTAAAACATTTAATTATCATGGCTACAAAGTTTCTAGCAGTACCACCAGCACATGAAGCTTTATCAACACCAGCACCATTAGTAAGTTTTAATACTTGCTCACTCAATAGGGCTCCTTCTTGTATCCACATCAAAACTCAGTTGCTCCATATAGCAGCCTCACTGACAAACCGCTCTAGTCCCTGCCAGCTAATGATTCTCGAGCACCTCTTAAGTTTGCTCTCCCAACAGCCATTAAACCCACAGGTCCAATTCCCTACTCACTAATACATGTATCTCCAAAACTGAACATCTGCCACTCGCACACTCGTGAAAGCCTGTTGGAACCAGATCAGATAACATACATGCTTCTTCTATACCACCCTTCTGGTATAAGAGCCACCTCATCTGCACTCATCATACGAAGCACTCCCAAACATTCCATCTTTTATTAGAAAATTTCACCCTGCTAGCATCCCCCTGAATGAGCATCGCAAAACAGCTTGAGCTTCTACGTGAAAATCCTAACTCTGAGTTATGAAGCTAAGCAACCATTACTCTATCCCCAACCTTGGAAGTCTTTAACTTGAACTCAATCCTCAGCCACGATTCCACAGCTCTTCATGCCCTAGAATCACATCTTTTCTTTCTCCAATTGCACCTTCTCATGCCTGTAAGCACACTCAGATGCACGGAGATAGTGCTAATGGTTTTAATTATGCATCATTCGCACAACATGGTTTCTCTCTACTCCAACCAATTTCTATCTCTCTTCATAGCCGCTAATCCTCTCATAATGCTTTCTCTCCTTTAATACTTCTGACATCTTAATTTATATTATTATTTTTACTATTTATCAACAACTTTAATCTAGAAAAATATGACTGACACAAATATATACTATTTATACAAACTCAATCCATAAATAAATATATTATAATTTTATCTCATAATATTTGCTATCAGTTAATATATAAATATTAATTCTATGTACAAGATTAAATTATTTTGCAAAAAGTTCTTAATAATCAAAATTGATATATATATAAATCCATATGAGAAATATCTCTTTACGCTCATATTCTATATTTTATATAAACAGTAATTTACATGAGACAGCTATACTATATAATATAGCATAGCTTTTATTCTCATTTTTATATTATATTAAATTAATCTCTACTATTAAGTAAAATGAAAAGTAAATCTCAATCATTTCCATTAAAAGCTACTTAGTGCTGCGTGCATACGTAAGTTAAAGCTGGTGGCAGTAAGAACTCGTGACAGTGCCTCATTTTCTCTTTTGTTCATCTACTATATTTAAATCTACAACTTGTTCTAGTGTCTCGCCTTTGAAGCTAATCGTATTCTACTCTGGCAATGTAATCCATCTGAAACAACACTGCAAAAACACAAGCTCAATCTCATCCAAGCAATAGTATCATCCAAATTGAGCGAATCGCCAGATTTAAAGTTATGTTAATAGCAGTCCCACTAGCGATTAAAATTGTTGATACAAGTTTCCTCCAAAGATTTGCTAAAGGGACAAGAGAATGTCTCCATCTCACCGGCTTATAATCATGCAACTTTGTCTTGAATAACACGTCCGATTTCATGAGCTGCTACATTTGCTGCTACATAGCTGGTCATGCGACAAACAATTGCGATAGCTATTACAACACGATTACCTGTTGACTGCACAATGATCTCATAGTCTCTACTTCACCTCTTTACTACTTCCACACCTGTTATTCCATTGTTAGCTTCTGCATAATAATCTCTGCAACTTCTTCCGTTAATCCTGATTCTTAGTTCTTTACTGCTATCTTTCCAGGTGCACTTTCACTCTAAATCAGCCCATAGCGAATCAACATTATCAATAAAAAGTAAAATATATACGACTCGAACTCCATAACATCTCGGCCAGTGCTACCATCACCTCCTAATTACTGTAAAGTATATAAGAGAGATTTATACCATGTTCTTAAATTTATTTGCTAAGGGCTTCTGACCATACTATTAATATTTATTAATTTTATGTTTTCTTTGCAATATATAAAACAGGTAAAAGTAAACTTTACTTTTATCCTGTTTTACAGCAACTCACTTTTCAACCTCAGCCTGTAATATTTTATGGTATTCTGAAGTCAAACCGCAGATAAGTCTCCTGATAGTTAATTATTAGTTTTCGTTCATTTAGCTATCAGCTTAATTGTGTAGAAATCCTCAAAATTAAAATGAATCGCGAAATTCCATTTCTATCTTCAGTAAGAGAGACGCTACAGTTCCGGATAATTCACAAAGAATACAAATGTTGGTAGGATTAATTGCAACTCGTGATGCATAGTACATTAAGTCTCTCACCTTTTATCTTGTGGTAGTTGGATCTCAATCGATACCGCATCAACAACAATTTCATTCAATGTAGGACCTGAATGCGTCGTTGCCTCATTTCTCGTAAGATTCTTTTGAATAATCGAAATATAATGTTGAAAACACGTTGTTTTGCTTTTTGCTGAGTTAGAGCATAAACCATTTTGCACACTAAGTATGCAAAACTATTCACGAATTTTCTCTATCAAATTCTTTCTTCATAGTCTTTATCATCTTTATGCCATACAATCCCATTTATTAACAACGATACACACCTTTACTCAGACTCCGTGAGCATATTCCAGCCACTTTTGGTCTTTGTCTCGATAATACCTTCGTCGCATTAAGAACAAACTCAAGACGACATCTGAACGCTCAATTGCTTTCAGCGAACGCAAACAGAAATATTTCTCACATGCGTCATACATACTTTGTACCACTGTTTTCGAAATCCAGCAGTATCAATTTTACATACATACACTCATCGCCGTTATGTTTGAAAGTCTGCACGATAGTATCACAAAGGTGCTGCGATCTGGAAGCACAACACGTCTTTCCTCCTAATATATAGTACAGATTAAACTTGATTTAACAACATTAGGTCTTCCAAATAAGAGAAAATCTAATTTTTCTGTCTTCCTTCTCTCATCCAATACTTTAAAGCTACACTTTCATCTAGTGAAACTCTCCAAATACCTCAGTCCATGAGATTCTGAAAATAGGAAATGGATCCCAAACCTAATGGAGTAGAGTCATAAATCATATGGATTCATATCAAAATTACTCAATTTTGGCTAACCGGCAAGTACTCACAGGTTTATCTGTTTTATATAGAAGTTTTGCATACTTTCATCATCACCAGTGTCAACACCATCACGAATTTCATTAGTTAAAAAGATACTAACATCTGCTTCATCTCAGCCAGTTCTGCTCGTGCACGAATTTGTTTTTGGAATGGTGTATCTTCTAATTCTATTCCACCGTCAACACTCATAGAATGAATAGTTTAGCTTCATTCCTGCTTTGAATACAGCTATCATCGAGTAACTCCCTGCAACATCCTCTACTATAGAGAAAGTCTATCTCTCAATTATTTTATTAAAAATTGTCGATTTACCTACATTAGGTCTCTCCTATAATAGCTACTGTTGGAATCGCCATTTTAGTTCCCTCCTTATATATTTGTTTTTAACTCTCATATTTGTTTCTATAGAAAGCCAGCACAGACCAGTTAATCTACTGCCTTTATACTATTTCTGAATTAAAGTTCGATATCTTTTAAACTGATCAGCCATGCTATGTGAAGTATCTTCATCTTTTTAAATAAGCAAAGCGTCAAATTCTGGTTCTTCTCTTTACCTCTACTTTCTTGACTGGTTTTTCTTTGTAATTTTTAATAGATAGAGATAATCTTCCATTTTCAAAGTCAATATCTAATAATTTTTAACAGTTACTTTATCTCCTTTTAGCACATTCTCACATTATTAACTACGCTCATGAGATAGCTGAGAAAAGTGTACTAATCCTTCTACATCATCCATTACTTCCAACAAAAGCACCGAATGTTGTTGTATTACGAACAACCCTCCATCACATCTCCCACTTTGATTGTTGCACGAGCTACTTCCTATTGTGTTGGTAGTGTCTTTGCAGATAATGAAATCTTTTTCGTTTTCTATCTACTGAAATTACAGCAACTTTTACCACATCTCCTACTGCAAACATCTGAAACTTTAGAAACACGAGCATGAGAAATTTCGAAAATATGAAATAGTCCATCTACTTCCAAGGTTAATAAATGCACCAAAGTCCGTACTGACGACCTACTTTTCCTTCCACTACATCACCCTTTCTGTTAATGTCTCCACTAAACTTTCAGCCACTCGCTCTTTTCTTCTTCTAAGATTACGTCTGTTTAAGATAATTTATTTTATCTTTGTCTACTCTTCAATCTTGAATGTATATTCTTGACCCACAAATTTTGATTAAATCTTTTCTGAATTTTGTATCAATATAAGAACCTGGATAAACGCGCGTAATCCTTCTACATCAGCAAGTAATCCACTCTTAGTTTTGTCCAGATACTGTTGCAGCGATAAATTCACCTTTTTCAAATTTCTTTCAATTGTAGTCCAAGATAATTCCATTAATTCTTTCAATCTGCATTTTCAAATTTACGTGATAAGTACTTTACACCTGGAAACATCTTCAGATCTCACGATCTGCAATGAATACCTGTTACTTGTGCTTCTATTTTTCCGTCACCCACAGATAATACTTCCTCAATATTTTCAAATGGTTTCTGTACATGACTACGTAAAATTAGTGCAGTCATATTGTTCTGCCACATCTACATACTCTTTATCATTTTCTATCTTTTGATACAGTACCTGTTACTTTATCTCCTAGCATTTCTGAGTCTGTTTTAATAATTCCTCAAAATGAAGTTGTTACATTTCTAATCCTCCTGTGTCTTGCAAATACTATAATATAATATTATTATACATTAAAATTTGTTTAAATATGTCATTTATTTTATGTTAATTTTTAATATTTCAGTAAGAAGTTTTCTTGTTCACTTAGTTCATAATTTTCTAGTAAACATCTGGTCGTCTTAAATATGTTCTTCTAGGGCTTTTCTTTCATTCTATAGATTCAATATTTTTGTGATGACCAGATGTTATCACATCAGGAACCAACATCCCTCTAAAATCTTTAGGACTGAGTATACTGTGATATTCCAATAAACCTGTTGGAAAACGAATCATCTTTTTGTGAGATTCTTCTTCCCAAGAACTTCAGGAAACTAGCCTTAGCTTATACTATCAACCATAGTCATAGCAGCAAACTCTCACCTGTCAAAATAAAATTCTGCATGATAACTCACATCTCTACAAGATATTCACGAATTCTTTTCATCATAACCTCCTGTAGTGACCGCAAACAAATACTAAATGCTCTTCTTTTGACAATTCCTTCAGCTTTCTTTTACCAAATCTTTCTCCTCAGACAGAAAGTAAATAATTCTTGTTTTATCGTTTTATTCAAACTTCTAAACAGCATTAAATATCGGTTCTGGTTTAATCCACCATCCCTTGACCTCTCCAAAAGGATAATCATCATCTCACATGGTTGTGCCTATTTCCCAGAAAACTTTTCCTGTAATCAACAACATTTATGCTCAATAAAGTTCTTTATCTTTTGCTTTTCCCAAAATAGAATGATTAAGGCATCAAAACATATCAGGAAATAATGTCAAAATATCTATTTTCATTAATCAATTAACCCTTCCATAACCTCAATATTAACTTTTTACTTGTAATATCGATTTTTCACTAGCATCCCTATATAAGGGAAATTAAAATCTCTTTACCATTTTTCCTTTTATCACCTCATACATCATTAGCACCAGGCGTTAGAATATCGATGATCTCTCCAAGATTTTCTACTATTTTCATCAAATACTGCACATCCCTATAATTCTATGGAAGTAAAACTCATTTTCTCTAACCTCCTACTTCATCTCGAATCATCTTTTATTTGTAGATTTTTAATTTTTCTGCCTCCTCAACTGAATCAATTCCTTCAAACTCACCAAGAAGAAAATTTTATGGTTACGGATAACTTTCACCAATAACTTCTCTTATCAGCTGATCACCGAGTTATTAATAATTTCTGACTCCTAAAACCAAGCTCTTTCTTCAAAATCTCAGTCGAAGAAATAACTCTCACCTCTCCTTTTGAAAAGAATGAGTGCCATTTATTTATCCGCTTTCTTAAACGCATCCTAATCTCCTTCTCTATACCTTTAACTCGTATAAATATGAGCAGGTATTTCTAAGCGGGATTATTAGACACATAGTCCTATTAGCAACACAGAAATTTAGTCCAATTCTCTGTATTCTATATTATTAACTAGCAGATGCTCCTATTCCTCCTGCACCCACCATACTCGTAAGCATTGTTGAGTTTTTATATTTGCTTCCAAGCGATACAGAGCTATGTAATAAACTGGGAAAATAATCCATTAAATATTATTTTATATAACTTGTAAAATTACCTAGTCCCAAACTTTGTGGTAAAGCAAAATATTGTCATTAATCCTCTCTAGTACTTCATTATGTTACATTTTCGTCATAACTCCAAACTCCGTATAAATATATATATAAAGAAGCTGCTTTATCGCACCCGGACCAAATCCTCTACATGAGTTACTGTAACACTGATTGGTGGAAATGGTTTCTAAGAGGATCATACTCACGCTTTCCTACTATTGCTTTTATATTTCACCAGATCTCAAGGATGATAAGCATGAAGTAAATATTGCTATGTCGCAGCTGCAGAACTACAACCAGTGTCATTTCCTGGCACTCATCAGAAGCGGCGCACTCATTCCAAGCCGCCATGCCCAATCTGGACTTTAGCTGCTACCGTTATTAAGGGTATCGAATTGTTTCTATTCAAAACAAATCGTCTCCCGTGATATCAATAAAATTACTAACATATATAATACTATCAGTGATCTACTAATAAACTTCTTGAAAAATATTTTTCTTTAAATAAACGATCATATAGTGTTGTATTTATATTATTTTCGGATTTCTAAAGCAGAAGCTAATCATCAAAATCAATAATAAAATTAAAATTACTATCATTAAATTATTAATGATACACGATCATAGCGCAGACATTGCTCAAGCTTCCTGCCGCCAACCTTGCCCTATCTCCTCCTGCACCGATCTTTGAATCCTCAAAAACACGTTAGCTCCCTCTCTTATACTGATTCTAGCATTAAGAACAAACTTTATATTATAAATGTAGCTTTAAGCTAGATAAGATTCCATTTTTGTAGATAATACCCCTGGACACACTCTAGCGACCCATTGCTTCTAGATGTTTCTGCAGGTCTATTTCTTCTGCGTAATTTCTGTAATAGCTCTGAAGCTGCTACATAGGACGGCAATAATATACTACTGCAAAGCCACTCAAAATACCCTGTACTCAAATGAAACTTACTTAACATTGCTCAGCAATAATTAGAGATCGAATAGGTTCTAAATATAGAGAAAAGACTCCACTGAGCAATCTCTTGGAATTATTTTGAATTTAAATAAAAATAAGAAGAAGATAGGTAATAAAATAACGCGGTAATTAGTGCTAGAACTGATGAAAATAATTCTGCAATATTTATTGCTTTCAATAATTGGTGGATATAGTTCTTTAAATTATTGTGAAAGTCTAACGGATACATCCCATTAATAAATTATGGAATTCTTGAAAATCCTGTAGAAAAATTCTTCCACATGATACGAATCATAATCCTATAATAAAACCAAAAGTATAAAACACATATAACCAGTCTCAGCAGTCTAACCATAAGCTCTTTCAAATCATCGTCGCCCACCTCCATCAGAATCTTTTAGAAACAAAATCTTTCCATCTTTTTAAACCAAGAATGCCTTGTGCTGGTATCTTTCAGCCAAATCACATCATGTAAATTGATTAATACTGCTATTTTATTTTCTCTTGTTTAGTCTTTTAAAAGTATCCATTGGTTAAAGTTGCATTCTTTCATCCAAACGCTTACCGTTCTCGTCAGCCAGCTGTGTCACTTTAGGATCTTTGTGCCAAAGCCTCAGCTTGATAGCCATACTCTTTTTGTTTTTGCCCACTGATAAATACTTTAGACTTTTCTAAATGCTTTTCTTCTAGACCTACTTCTGTCTCAAATATGCCCTAAACCTTTCCAGAGATCATCTGTACATCCATGCTAATAATCCAGAATGAGACTTTTTAGCTAAATATGGTAAGTTAGAACACTTTTCGGCGGTAGTATAAATTATCTCAAAACATTATAACTCTTGAAATACAAATGCCATTTTCTTACTGTACCAAGTTTTCAATTGTCCTATATTTTAAAAATATTATCCGTACTCAAATATTATTTCAATTCACCTTGTTTAGGTTTATTCAAAACATTACAGCATCTCACAATGTCGACTTTTCCAGCTCCACTCCTTAACCATAGCAACGAAATCTCCACTTTCTTCACTTTAAAAGATATAGTCATCTCAAGACATTTTTATCTGCATAATTAAAGACTCAGACGACACCCCCATCTTTTCATACTCTTTTCATTCTATATCCCCTATATCTATAGCAAATGTATGCACACCACGTTACACAACAGCAATATTTTCACAAACACTATTATCACTTCTATATTATTTTTCAGCAATTAATCGAATAAAACCTACAATAGTAACAGCAAGTCATCAAGATTATGCATTTATAACGTTAGCACTCATCTGCTGGTTAAATCCAGAATTACATACTCATCTTAACTTCACCGTTTTCTTGAAACCAGTAACCCGGAACCAGTTTTTACGCCATATTTTCAGGCTGCACACCTCTTGCACCCTTGGTAAATCCAAAGTCTTTCTCTGTGTTAATAGTCATGTTTATGCTCTATCATTTCTCTACCAACTTTACCATCTAACTTTGGCATGAATTTTTGACAAATGGACATCGCTGTTTCTGCCTAAAATAAAACAAACTGCCCTCGTTCTAATCAAATGCAATTTTGGAATCAATTATCTGTACCCTTTCTCAGATTTTCTTCTTCAAATGTTTTACCATAATTTTATCTCCACATACCATAACTCTATTATGAATTATCTACTATTTTACTCTTCTTTAGTGTAAGCAGCTATTTAATTGCGTTTGGCACAACTCGAAAATAAAAAGCACACGCAAACCTGCACACTACCCTACTTACTTTTCGAAATGGGGCGGCTGATGGGAATCGAACTCCACGAATGCGTCGGAACCACAATCCGATGCGTTAACCACTTTCGCCACAACCGCCAAAATGCTATAAAAATAAAATGTCTGAGACAGAGTCGAACTGCCGACACATGGAGCCTCAATCCACTGCTCTACCAACTGGAGCTTATCAGCAGTAAAATGCAGCGTCCTGACGGAATCGAACTCAGTGATCTCCTGCGTGACAGGCAGGCGTGGATAACCGCTACACCACGGGACCCAACTCTATTCTCAAATGGTGACCCGTACGATTCGAACTCGTGTTACCGCCGTGTGAAAAGGCGGTAGTGTCTCAACCACTTGAGACCAACGTCACCAATATCGAGCAGGAGGGATGAAACCTCGCGCCGGTTTCCTGACTCACACTTAGTAGGAAGTGCCTCTTCAGCCTCTCTTGGAGTACTAGCAACTCCATCAGGCAGGGCTCCGAACTCATCGACCCTCTGATTACTGACAGTCACGATGCTACTACCAACTCGAGCTTACTGTGGAGGCAAATATTCACTTTACAATGAACATTACTTTATTATAAAAGTGTCACACATAAAGTCACTACTTTTATATAATACTACATTACGAAACCACAATCATATATCTCTAAATCAGTTAACGTAGTAAATATATGTAACAATTGAGTTAATCTGAATAAAACAACTCCTGATAGAAGTTGCTTTATTGGAAAATAAATTTATAATTATTATATTTAATATTTCTATTTAATTATTATATCTTATTATCTAACACTCTATAATTTGATAGACAAGAAAATCAACTATAAATAATACTCACTTTAATAATATTATTACGTTTATTTTACTTCTCAAATCTATATTCATTTCTCTTCTCAGATATTTTCTCACCAGCTTTATATGTATTATCATCTGGTCTTTCAAAAACCTGTTATGCTTGAATAACAAATTTCGCATTATTCCTAATGTCTTTTGTATTCTAATAATGCATGTTTTATTTCTACTTTTAGCCTGGTCACTCAACATTATTTGAAACATAACTGTCACTCCGTGCATCAACTCACTTTTGCTAAGCCTCGTACGTCTTCTTTAAGTGTAGGAATTCTTTAGCAGTATATTACATTCTACCTCAGCTTGCGTAATGCATCATTACTATATATATAGCACCATTGACGCTTTTATCATGCACCACCACTGAATCGATATTTATATGGCCTTTCATTTAAATCAATGATCTGCATCTTTTAACAATATTGCCTCCCAGATAGAGCATACCCTGAAGCTGAAGACGGATCAACAAAGGCCACTCCCTTTTTAAATTCTTCTAAACTTTTTATATTCGAGTCTTTTCCTTTCGTTGCAAAAATTTCAAAGTGTGATAGCCCGGTTTACCATTTAAACTTTCTTCCTACAAGCAAATCTCTTCTTTTGTATTACTTTGTTTATTTGAGTACCGCTGAGAACGGTGGAACAATACCAAAGTCAACACTCTCCGCTACCAATCCTCAATTACCCCCATGCTACTTTGCAGTGAAGACTTCAACCTTCACACCAAGTTTTTCTCCCAGTGCTTTTAGCAAATGGTTCTAAAATCGACTAGCTTTTCAAATTGTTAATACTAGGTACAACACCAAGTTTTGTAATACTTTTCTTCTTTAGTTGAACTTTTTGAGAACACAGCAGCAGAAAATACTGAAAACAATAGAAAATAGTTAAAAATATCATTTATTTACCACCTTTCGTATATATATTTTAATTTACATTTTTAGTATACTCACAATGTTTACCAAAAGAAAAATGAAAACGCTCTATAATTATAATTATAACATGAAAATAACTGGCATTATAATGCCAGTTATTCTATACAAGTTTTAATACTTTTTATTCTATATTTTTAAGCTCTTTTATTTTTGAGTATACTTTAAAATAAATCTCCCTATTTTCTTATGGAAATCACGTCCCCATTGACACAATCTCCATTTTTATTACAGAATGATTTAATTTTATAAACTCTTGTTCTAGAAATTCTTTAACTTACTTCGATTTTATTAGTACTTTTTACCACTCAATGAATCTAACCTGAATGAAGAACTCTACAATCATCAAATCCTCGTATTCTTTTTTCAATATTAACTTTTACTAAATCTATTTTTCGAATTGTAAATTTATCCTACCTATTTTTAGTTAATTGCATCTAATATAGTCGGCAATCTCATAATCCACAAAATATAGATTTCTTTCAAGAACTACTATATTCCAATTCTATTAAAATTAATCCCCATATTGTAGAACTGCACCAAGTACATCACGATGTTGAATTTTATCAAACTTATTATTATAATTTGCCCTCAAACAAGTTATTTCACAATCATGTCATAATACTGATTAGCGATTATCTTAGCTTTTTCGTTCAGCATCTGCTGTTCCGCCAAAAAGTCAATACTCATATCACTGTAATTATACATACTAATAATATAACCTGTTCAAAATTTGTTGAAAATTTAGTCACTGTATTCCTATTATCAGAAATACTAACGCTTTGTAATACTTCTTCTGGCATCTCTTTCTTCTTGTGTTAAAAGGATAACGCATTTATCTTTTTCATAATTAAATTAAACCGTGAATAATAAGCTAATCAATACTCTTTTGGATAATATTAAGTCCACAACGCTATAATTGAGAGATATCTAACATACCAAAAGGTGGAATAATTTTTCTGAAAATTTTTAAATATGGTTCACAGATACTGCTAAAAACTCAACTATAATATTATTCCTAATTTTGCGGAACCCATGAAGTAAGAATATAAGCTAATATGCTATATTCATAAAAAGAAAATAAATAATGAATAAACTTATAAACCCAATAATACTCTGTTATATTCAGGCAATATTACTACTCTCTCGTAAAAATCTCCAGATACTTCTACACCATTCGGTACACATAGATAAATATCTCTCGCCAATAGTTTTTAATCTCAGCCCTAATGTAAATACCACCAGAAATAAAAGTCATAATCTATCCGCTGTCTCTAAATCTAATTTACTCAAATTGATTATTACTACTTTATTTCGTTTAATATCATCAATAATATCCTTGCTATCGGCAAAAACTAAAGGTTCCGTTAAAATTACATTATTTGTTTTGCTTGTGGTACAGCAGTTTCCATAGTTTTGCTAATCGGTACTACATATTTTTGTTTTTCAATCGAAGTTGAATCTACAATTTCATCTCCAAAAATCATCCTCATTTACAAACAAATTATTAAATTTCTTCATCATACTCATAATTCTAAACCCTCAATCACTTTATTTAATTATACAATTATATCATAAAAACTAGCTTTTTAAAACTAATATACAAAACTCTATATTATATACTAGAAAACAACCTTAAAACTAATTAAATTTTAAGGCTATTTTTGTAATTATCCATAGTATTTACTCATATCTATAATGATGTTAATAATAACTATTAATACTTTTAAAATAGAATATACTGGAATTCCTAAAGATTGCACCTACAACCGCAGTCATGTTTACCTCGATTAAAATAACAAAGATTACAGTCAGAGGACGCATTTCATGCTTCTCCCCATAATATTTGGAGAAATAATATTTCCCTCTAAAACTGAACACCCCAAACAACTAGCATTTTAATAACCATTACCCAATCTTGTTGATGCTGCCACCAACATTGCTGGTCGTATAGGCAATAACAGGTCCTAGATATGAACAATACTTAAGAATGCTGCTATAGTTGCTAATGAAAAGCATAATGTAATCCCTATAATGTTGTATCCTATAAATAACATTACCCTATACATAATGATAGCCAAAGCATCTGTCCTGAATATATGATCCTACTTTTTATCATCTATTTCTTCAATAGTTTCAGCTACAGGTTTCTAATTTTAGGTAAAATACTTATATAAAATACTTATTAAAATGTAGTAGCATCTTTTTAGTAAAAAGAACAATACAAACGGCATTGTGATAAGTACCGATGCAGTCGAAGATAAAGACGACGCCATATTTTGCGCTACTAATGTTGCAACCCTCTACTGCTTTTGAACTAAGCTGGGAAATATTCAGATTGTTGTTTATATACTCTATCACTACTTGAACATAAGCGTTGTCTGAATAAGTATCTAGATACCCTTTTACTATTTTTCCTGATATATCTAGGTAATGAAGTTATTAAATGTTTGTTCCATCACTATTGGAACCATACCTATTATAACGACTCAAAATAACGATAACTCCAACTACAATGGCTAGTCACTCATGCTAAAAATCGAGATATCTTTTTGAAAAAGAAATTTACCAACGGATTTAAAATATAGTAAAAATATATACGCACAATAATAGGCGTCATAATACTTGACACTATAGCATTTATTGGCGTGGAAAAATATAAGAAATTTCTGATATAAGTAAATTGCTATCCCTAATAAAATAACGATTAGTAATATATATTATAAACTTACCACCAAGAAATGCTAGTAGTTTATCTTCTTTTGTTATTTCAGATTCTTTATTTAATTCTTTTTACTATTTTCTTTCATAGGCTCTCCTCTCAAATATTTATTTTACTAATGTGAGCGATAACTCATATAGTAATTATAGTCATATAAGAAATATACCCTATTACCAACGATAACAGACTAACTAGTATCTTTATCTCTCGAGTACTATTTCTTTTTGAAAAACTTACTAAAATCAATTTTTAACATTGAATAGTTGGCAAGTATAATCATTGTAAACAGTATTGTTAATTTAAAAATATTCATAAGTATATCCTTTTTGTTGATATTATCTAAACATATCAAGTCAACCTTTTTCTTGAAGAACCACAGCATTCCTAGCAGCTACTCCTAACATTAACGCATCAAAACAATAAAAATAGCCATACTTCCACTTTAGTTCTGGCATATAGTCAAAGTTCATTCCATGAAAAGTCCTACCATAAATGTCATGGTAAGAAAATCGTAGATATAACAGTGATGTCATCACATGTTATTAGATTTCAGCGAGTTATATGTCATGAAATTTTCTCGAATACACTGGCAAGTTCCTATTAGCCTCAATTATCTCTGTTTGCTTTTGCACAAGGTCATCATAGATATCGTGAAAATAGTTTTTCATCGTTATCCGTCATTTCACACGACGAGAAACTGCAATCTATGAATAAGCTCACGCATAGGAAGTAAACCCACGGCGTAGTTTAGCGTCACAGTGCAAATCACCACTCATCCATAATCTTGCTACCTGATGAGTATGAGTCAGTTTCTTCAATTTCATCTAAAAACGATTTTCTATTTTTAGAAAATGATTGAATATACCCTTCCACGATTTCTGATACCACATATGCATTACATGCATACTGGTGAGTATTGTTCACCTTTTGCAAAAATTTTAGGAATTATTTTATTAATGTACTATATGAGAGAGGTGAAACGTTACATATAATTTTTCCCAGCAAACATGTTAATAGTTTCATAATCAGCATCAATGTTTTTAAAAACATGTGATACTAAAATATTTGTTGTCTTGTTATTTCTATTTTCGGTCTTTGTAAAAGTGTTAGACAGTCTCTATTAATAATTCGTGGAATTTAAAAAGTTGATAGTAAATTTATTTCACTATGAGTTGGATTATCAAAATCTCACCCAGTACCAAGTCTATCTTGATCTTGTCGTTCTAAATTAACATCTGTTAAAACATTTCCTCTTTTATCAACAGCTAGTGTTTTAACATTAGATTTCACCTCTCTCTCTAATACATCTACAATAATACCATAATTAACTCAAAATAGTAAATTTATTATTCTAAAAATACTAGAAATATAATGCATGACAATTCCTGCTGCATATAGACATTTAAACTTTCGGCACGACCTCGCTATATTTATTTTCAGTAAAATTATTTACTTCATCTAATATTTCATCAGCAACACCTGGAACCTTCATTACCAAAAATAATCGCCACACGACCTGTTATACTATCTAACCTTCTAAGTATTTATCAGCTTTGCTGATGTTGCATAAATGTTAAACTCTTCGTTTCTGTAACTAATTGCTTAATATCTATATTTTCAAAAACAATCTATGTGAAAATTACTTCCTGCGTACTTCTGATAACTTTTTGACCATAAAGACTTGTTGTCCCTTTCCTAAAAATAATACAATCAAAAGCAAAGGTGTCTGCTGTTCTTATTATAGTTCCAAGGTTCCAGTGATCTTGTATTCTATCAAGAATCAATACTGTATTTAGTTATATCTAATTGTTTTTCTTCTATTCTGCATACACCAATAATACCTTGTGCAGTAATAGTCTCTGTAAACTAGACCTCATTATACCTTTCTGATACTACGGTTACTTTCTCCAGTAAAGTATGTTAATAAACTTTCATCAGAAAAATTTTCTCCGATAATTATTTCTTCTACAACACTCTCTTAGTGCTTTTCTTCTATCAGATGTTTACCTTCTATGAGATATTTTTATATTTTCTTATATTTTATTTTCTTTTTAATTTAAATCTTTTATGTTACTAACTCGATGTAATCATCCTCCATATTAATTTATTTTATTCATACTTCAAAAATACACATTAAACCACAGATAATTTTTCAGTGTTGCTATTTTCGAACATAGGTGGCGTTTACTCTATAATTATAATCAATATTGAACAAAATTACAAATTATGATATAATGCTTTTTATTAATTAATAATTATACAAAGGAGTACATTATGTCATCATTTTTTAGTATCATCTTTAATACATACTCTCTTTTTGGTGCTGCTGCATTATTTAATTACTTCAGATTAAAAGGGCGGTTACAGCTTCCTTATGAGGAATTCAGAAAAGATCTTAGAAAAAGTTCAATTGATAGACGTCAGAGAAAAAGGAAGATTTTTAAATACGCTCATATTAACGGGGCTAGAAATATGCCTAGTTCTCAATTTAATTTCCTATATTCTTCACTTAGAAAAGACCAACCTATTTATCTTTGTGATAAAACGGAACATTAGCTCCTCGTAGCGTTTCTTACGCTAAAAACATGGGTACACTAATGTCTACATGTTAAAAATGGTCTACAAGATTGGAAAGAAAATTTAAAACAAAAAGATAATAATTATTAAGAGGATATTTGCTTAAACCCATGATATTTTGACTAACTATCTCTTTGAAATTATATATAGTTGAGTATAAATCCGGGCATGGAAAAACATGCTCCGGATTTTAATTCTATACAAAAAGACAAATATCCAATAAAATATAAAGTGAGCCTAAATACTTAAGAAAGGATATTTGTCATGAATAATTGTATCACAGAATTACTACAAATAAAAAGATAAAAATATAATATTAGATCCTACCTTCAAAAAGAAAAATAAAAGGACAAACACACTTTTATATTTAAAAGGTGTTCTATCATATAAACCAACAAAAATGCGAATGCTGTAATAGTAATAAAGTAGTAAAAAAATGGATTTAATGAACCTACTACAATAAACCTACTGAAACTATCAGGCATACCTCACGATTAACTCTAAAAAAACAAAGATTTAAATGTAAACAATGCAATAAAAAGTTTGTAGCTAGAACATCTCTTGTACTTAAACATTGTCACATCTCTCAAAAATGTAAAACTATCAATCTTAAAAGCTTTGACAGCTACATTATCATTTAAACAAATATCTAAAGAACATAACGTATCAGAAAAATACAACAATAAGAATACTAAAATCTTGCAGACAAACAAGTAGAAGTAAATTGTTATAAAAAGCCTCCCGCAACACTTATGCTTTTGATGAAATAAAATCAACAAAAGATAGTAAACATTCAATGAGCTTTTGTATTTTCTGGATGCTAAAACACATGATTTTATAGATATAGTAGAAGGTAGAACAAAATATATCCTAAATAGTTACTTCCTTAGATTTAAAAGAAAAAAACAAAAAACAAAGTTAAAAACAATCTGTATAGATATATACCCACCATATATGGATATAATAAAAAAACATTTTCCAAATGCCCAGTATAATAATTGATAGATTTCATATCATTCAAAAATATAAACAGAGAGTTAAATAAAGAAAGAGTAAGACTGATGAATATCTATAGAGGCAAAAAAAGGAAAAAGAAGGTAGAAATTATACCATACTAAAGAACTTTTGGAGATTAGTACTAGCTGATGAGGATAAGATAGATTGTGAAAAAGTATTTTTACAATAGGAGTTTTTGGTAAATTAGTAACTAGACGAGATGTATTAAATTATATATTGTCATTAGATAAGTCGTTTAGAGCTAGTTATGAGATAACACAAGAAGTAAGAAAAAGCGGTAAAAGACAGAGATGAAGTAAGTTTAAAAGGAACTAATGGATATGGATACAACTAGCTTACCTAGAGGTATAGCTAAAGCAATTAAGACGATGAAAAGATATAGAGAATACATGGTTAATAGTGTTAAGTATGAGTATTCTAATGGTCCACTAGAGGGTTTTAATAATAAGATTAAGTTAGTTAAAAGAGTTTCTTATGGTTATAATAGTTTTGATAATTTTAGGTTACGCATTTTTGATTATGTCTAGGTTATTTGTTTCTAAGTATAAGAATAATGAAAGAGTTGGTAAGCATAGTAAAAATGCTAAGCAGCTTAAGCTGCTTAGCATTTTATAGAGTTATGTTTCTCATGCCCCGTATTTGACATAGAGTTACAAAGACGGTTTTTAAACCGTCTCTTTTTATTTTTATATTCATAAAATTTACTCCATAAACCCTTTTAATTTATTTTAATTTAGAAGGGTGTTTTAATTTTCTTATCGCCTTAGCTTCTATTTGACGAATACGCTCAGTGTTACTCCGAAGGCACTTCCTACTTCTTCTAAAGTATGTGTTTTCCATCTTTTTCAATCAAAACGAAGTTTTTAGAACATTTTCTTCATCTGTTAATGTTTCTAAAATCTCTTCTAATTGTTCTTTTAACAATTCATGCAGCATGTTCCACTGAGATTGAGCATCTTATCTTCGATAAAATCTCCCAAATGTGAATCATCTTCTTCTCCCTATTGGTGTTTCATGATACTGGTTCTTGAGCGATTTTTAAAAATTTCTAACCTTATCTGCGTCATATTCATAGCAATTTCTTCTGGTGTAGGTTACGCCCTAAATCTTGAAGCACTGACGTTGTACACGAATAAGTCGGTTAATCGTTTCCAACCATATGTACTGGAATACGGATTGTTCTTGCTTGGTCAGCAATAGCACGTGTTATTGCTTGACGAATCCACTCATGTAGCATATGTACTAAATTTAAACCCTTTTAGAATAATCAAATTTTTCTACGGCTTTAATTAATCCCATATTCTCTTGGATAAGGTCTAAGAATAACATTCCACGTCCAACATATCTTTTTGAAGCGATACTAACTACAAGACGCAAGTTTGCTTTCAGCAAATCTTTTTAGCTTTGTTCCTTTTCTGATCTCTGTTCCACTTTCAATTATTTTAGATAATTCTAATTCTTTTCTTTTGATAAAAGAGGTACTTTCTCCAATTTCTTTAAGATACATTCTTATCTGGGTCGTTAGTTCTAATCCCAGCAGGCACTGATAAATCTTCTAAATCTAGTTCTTCCTCTTCTTCCCTCATGATTTTCATTACTAAAATAATATCTTCATTATTTAATTCTTCATAAAAATCATCCATTGCTTCTGGAAGAAAATGTCTAATTTAGATAAAGCTTCTATAATTTTTCTTCTTGAGTAAGCTCACCTTGTTTTTACCTTTTCCAACAATTCTTTCTCTTATTGTCTCAAAATCTTTTATCTTTTTATTAGCCATCTTCTTTCCTTACTTTTTATACTTTTTCAATCTGTTTCTAGTACCCTCTGTACTTCTACATCCATTTCTTGAATAGCGACTTTAGTAATTCTTTTAACTTTCAATCTAATCTCTTTTTCTTGAAGTGCTATATAATCTGCAACAACTTCATTTGTCGGATTTTTCTCTATTAAAAAGTCTGTTTCATCTATATAAGTCGCTAAACGGACAACCTCTTCATCATCAATACCGTGTATAAATTTATAAATTTGAAATTTAGGTTATGTTGTAGTAAACTAATTAAATAATCACTAGTCGTTCAAATACTTCTCAGAAAACTGATATTGTTCCAATTTCGAATAATTATCAATGAAAAATGTTTCTACTTATAAAGAAGTATTTAAATAATTTACACATTTTTATCGTAATTTAGTGTTTTAAACAATAACTTTGGATTTTCTGTGCTGTCCATTGCGATGTTTGTTTTTTCTTTTTGTCTGTAATTGGTTTAATTCTCTGTTGAGAACTCCTGTCGTTCTATCCCAAATTCCTCAGCTAAGTATGTTAATACTATGTATTTTAATGACTCATCTTCATAAGAAATATTAGTTAAAATTTCATTTTTAAAACTTAATTCTTTGCTCAATATTAGTCTTAGCTACATCTTTACAATACTCTATTTTAAAATTAATAAAATGTTCTTTGTTATTAGTGATGTAACTTTGTGCATCGAAATTTGTATTTTTCAAATTTTTATCCGTTAAAAATTCATCTAAATCCTTAGCTCCAGAAAATTTTAATTTATAAACATTGTCTGTTTCTCTTATTATTCTATTTCCTATTTCTATTTGCGCTCTGTTCCTGCAACATCATTATCAAGACTTAAAGTGACTTTGTTAACTAAATTTAAAAATTTCATGTAGCTTATTATTATCAATATTAGTTCCCATTAGGGACTAGCTACATTTTTATACCATTTTGGTACGCTTTATAACATCCATACCCTTCCACACAAAATCATTCTCATTCTCTTTTGCTATAAAAAGACCCAGCATCTGAAAAATTTGTATAATACTGTCTGTTTTTTCAAAAATTTTTGTTTCATGAGTATTAGAGTATTTAGGTACATTTTATCCTGAGACATTGTTCTTCCTGAAAATGCAACAACTTGATTTTATTATCTTTATAGGAATCATTATTCTATCCTTAAAAACATCATAGTAATCGTTATTATCATTTTTCCCAATAAGCTCATGCTTCTACCATTAAATCTAAATTTAAGTTATTAGATTTGAAAAATTTAATGCGATATTATTGTCTCGTGGTGCATAGTCCCAAATTAAAATATTTTTATTACATCAATACTTTTAAGCCTCTATCTAATAAAATACTTCAACGTCCTTCAGCTTCTTTTTGTATTTAATAGAATATAATTGTATAGTCTGCTAAAAGTAAATGACCATAATACATAGAATCAAGCTCATTATTCAAATCATAGCTAACTTCTTTCTTTTCATTCGACTCTAAATTTAGTCCTAATCTTGTCCCTAATTTTTACAATTGCTTGATTATATGTAATATTTTTCTATTAATGATATAAACTGAAAAATATTACCACCTTTCCCACATCCAAAACAATGGGCAATTTTTGTCAGGAGATACAGTAAATGATGGAGTTTTTCATTATGAAAAGGACATAATCCTAAATAGTTTTGTCCTCGTTTTTCCAACTTTATATACTCACTAACTAAACTAACTATATCTATATTTTCAAAAATATAATCTATGTCTTGTTTAGAAATTTTTGCCATTTTTACTCCTCCTTCATCACAAATTTATTACTTTAATTAGATGAAAAGCGATAAAATTTCCTTTTACAATTATATCACAAATTCATAAATTTTGGTATAGTTTATCAAAATATTGTTATACTTTTCTTTTTATTTTTCCCTTTGAACTACACACTTTATTCTATGTTTATGGACAGCTTTATATTATATATTATAATTCTTTACTTTAAAGTATGAAACTTTTTACATTAAAATTGACTTTGTTTGATAATAATTTTATAATATGATTATCACCAAAAAGGAGTTTTATATGTGAAAGTAGTTATAGTCGGTGGTGGAAAGTTGGTGAATTACTATGCGCTGATTTTTCGGACATCTTTCAAGAAGTAACAATTATTGACACTAATGAATTACGTGTTGAAAAGCTCGTTGAAGCTTTATGATATTAATGGCATATTAGGAAATGGAGCCAACTATGAAGTTCTAACAAGAGCCGATTCAGCGGAAGCGGATATGTTTATTTAGTAACAGCAAGTGACGAGATTAACATGATTTGTTGTATTGCTGCTAAACAGATGGGGAGCAAAATATAATAGCAAGAATTAGAAATCCTGAGTATTCAAAAACAAAAGAATTCTTACGTGAATCACTAGGTATAGATCTTATGGTAAATCCTGAGTATGAAGTTGCTAAACAAATCTGCATATGTTAAAATACCCAACAGCAATAAAGTTGGAAAGTTTTTGGTGGTAAAATTCAATATATTAGAAGTTATCATCAATAGTAACAGTATATTAAATGGTGTTTCTTTAATAGATAGTAAAATAATTGATTTTTCCTTCATTAGTTTGCTTTAGTAGAAAGACAAGGAGAAGTTTTTGTACCATGTGGTAATTATAGTTTTCAACGTAGGGCGATAAAGTTCATATTACAGCCGCAAACAAAAACTTGAAAAAAATTCTATAAACTATTAGGTAATCAAGATAATATGGAGAAAAATTACATCGTCTCTTGTTATTGGTGGTGGAAAAATAGCTCATTACCTTGTTGAATTTTTACAAATAGCTAATTTTTATGTAAAAGTCATAGAAATCGATAAAAATAAAGCTATCTCCCTTAGCGAAACCTTTCCCTGATATTGATGTTATTTGGGCTGATGGTAGTGACCGTGATACTCTTATAGAAGAAGGTATTCAAACTTTTGATAGTTGTATTTTCTCTAACTGGTTTTGATGAGGAAAAACATCATAATAAATCTTTATGCAGACAAGCTTTGGTATTAAAAAGACTGTTGCAAAGTTAATCGCGCTTTCTTAAACAAATTGCTGAGGATATTGGACAGTATTCTTATATTACTCCAAAAGAAATCGTTGGTAATATTATTACAAAATACACAAAATCTCTGCAAATGTAGTAAACATTCTGATATTGAAAACTTTTTATCGTATAGCCAATAACCAAGCAGAAGTAATAGAGTTTAAAATCACAAATAATAGTGCTAAAATCCTCGGCATAAAATTAAAAGATTTAGCTATAAATCCTAATATGTTAATAGCATTTATAATAAGAAATAACAAACAAATTTTCCCTAATGGTGACGATGAAATCAAATTAGATGACAACGTTGTTGTAGTAGTTATAAACATAAAATTGAGCATATCGATGATATTATTTCTAGGGGGCAATAAGTATGAACTATAAAATGATTTTTACGTTCTTGCTAGGATGCTAAAATTGTTAGCTGGATTATTAGTTGTCCCTATGATAGTATCTTTAATTTACAAAGAACCTTCGAATGTTACAGTAGCTTTTCTTGCTGCAGCCATAATTAGTTTTGTTTTTATATTCTACTATTAATACAATTACTGATGATGATAGTGAACGTGACTTTACAAAAGAGAAGGATTTGTTATTGTAACTCTGACTTGGATTGCATTTTCTCTATAGGTGCATTACCTTTTTACCTATCTGGGGAAATTCTTAGTTACATTGACAGCTTATTTGAGACTGTTAGTGGTTTCACGACAACAGGTTCTACTATTTTTACAAGACATCGAAAGTTTAAGTAAAAGTCTCCTATTTTTGGAGAAGTTTCACTCACTTTTATCGGTGGCATGGGGTTATTGTTTTTGCTTTAGCTATACTTCCTCGTTCCCGCATACAATTCATATCGCAAAAGCTGAAGTTCCTGGACCATATTTTGGGAAAGTAGTATCATCTATGAAGCAAACTGCAAGATATTTATATGGATTTATATTACTTAACAATAATTTTATTTATCTTATTATTGTTTGGTGGTATTGGTATATTTGATAGTATAAATCTAGCATTTTCTACTGCTGGAACTGGGGGATTTGCTCCAAGAAACCTAGGTATTAGTTATTACAATAGTACCTATATTACTGTAGTTATCGCTATATTTATGCTTATATTCTCAATGAATTTAAGTCTAATATATTTCATTATTTTTTTAAACGTTATTTTTAAAGTTTTTAAAAAAAGTGAGGAAATTACGTTGGTTTTTAGGAATGATAGTATTTTGTCTATAATTATGTTTTTAGATATTTATCGTTCTTATGATACTCCTAACCACAGCTTATTGGATGTTTTCTTTACAGTATCATCTGTAGTTTCAAACTAAACTGGTTTCACCTATAATGATTTTAATATCTGGCCGGTTTTTCTAAAATGATTATTCTTATTTTGATGATTGTGGAGGTTGTACAGGAGGTACAGCAGGTGGAATTAAGATACCCTCGTTTAATATTCTTTATAAAAACGCCAAACAATCTATTGCAAGGCACTTAAACCCAAGGAAAAATATCAATGTTTAAAATAGATGGTAAAGTTATAAAAGATACTACACCGCTTGCTAATTATTTATTATTATTTTTGATTTATTTTTCGTTATTATATTATTTTTAGTAACATTCCAAATAAATGATTTTGAAGATGCAATTTCATTAACTGCTACTTTATTAGTAATGCTGGACCAGCTCTTTAATCATTTTGGTCCGATGAGTAACTTTTTCATCTATTCCATACTTTACAAAGATAATTTTATGTTTTTCTATGTTATTAGGCCGTTTAGAGTTAATACCATCTAGTTGTGTTTTTTCTCTTCAAAACATGGACAAAAACGAAGAAAAAGCAAAAACTGCTAATTTTTATAAATAAAGAAGAGATTTTACTTATAAACTCTTCTTTTATTATCGTTACTATTTCTGCTATTTCTTCATTTATTTTTCATCCATATCGTTTTTAGAAATCATACCATCATTATGTGCTTCTGAATATCCCAATATAATGGATAAAGAATTTTTCACTTTATGCAATACTATTTTTCTTTTGTTCATTTTTATCTAATGTTGAACTTTTTATATAAATAACTATTATATTTAATATTAATAAAATAGATACTGGGTATAAAAAATACTTTTATACCAAATGATAAAATTAAAAATAATATTATTAAGATATTAATTATAAATAAACTAATCATATTTTTCATGATACAAACTATAGACCTCTTTCTTATTTATACCAAATTCTTTTTGCAATATTTTTATAGCTTCAGATTTCTTTACCCCACTTTGAACTTTTTGGTAAATAAGTTCTACTAACTCATCAACATTAACTTCTTCTGACTTCTCATCTTATTTGGAGAAATTATAACAACAAACTCTCCTTTTTCTTTTTATTTTATTTCCTAACATCTCTAGAATTTCTTCTGTTGAAGAAGTTTCTATTTGCTCAAACATCTTTTGTTAGCTCACGCCACTGAAATCTTTCTAGTTGGGGCAATTTTTGAAATCTCTTCTACTAGATTTTTCACTCGATGAGGTGATTCATAAAGATAGCTGTAGTATTTATTTTTAAAATTTCTTCTAATTTCAGCTTTAAATCTTTTTGATTTTCTAGGTAAAAACCATAAAATGTATAATTATAAGATTCAATACCACTAGCTACTAAGGCTGTTAATCCAGCATTCGCTCCAGGTAATGCCGTAATAGGAAGCCCTGCCTTTTTATTTTTCTACCAAAATATATCCGGGATCAGAAATACAAGGCATTCCATGTCTGTAACAAGGGCTACTTCCTTCCTCTTCTAAATAACTCTATAATCACTCATCTTATCTTCATTATGCTCATGATAACTTATTAACTTTTTACCTGTTATTTCACAATGATTTAGCAATTTTTGTATTCCTTGTGTCTTCGCATGCTAAAAATTTCTACGCTATTTAAAACTTTTAACGCTCTTAAAGTTATATCCTCAAGATTACCTATAGGAGTTGCCACTAAATATAACATGTTAATCCTCCTTATTTTATTATAGTTTTTATCTTCTTTTTTCCTTATTAGTATTCACTAAAAATATATTTTTCTTTTTGCATACGAGTTAGTTTTCTAAACGAACTTTTCTGCTTTTTGTCGCTTCGCTTTTTGTTTCATACTCTCAAAGTATACCAAAGTGACGAGGGACTTTGCTCTAGTATACTTTGCCCTTTTTTAGCATTATGCATTTTTATTCTTCGCACTATATCTGTAGTATATCCTGTGTAAAAAGCTTCTATCAGCACACTCTACTACATATATATAACTAACTGTCAATTCCATACACCTTCTTCATTTCTTCTGTATATGTATCATCTTCTTTATAGATATATAAAGGTTGTTCGACTTTATGTCACTTACGTTAGAAATACTCTACTAACACTATTTTGCTGTTATCACTAGATTCTTTACTATAAACAAATCTTATCCTCTTTATTGCTAAACTATTTTTCGCATTCTGATATTATATCAGAAATACGATATGTCCGATGAACTAGACTAAATTTACCATTTTGCTCAATAAATACTTTATAGATTTTTATAACATCACTAAGATTACATAATATTTTCATGACGTGATATATTATGATTAAATTTTTTTCTTGATTAGCATGTTATCTACCGGAAAATATGGCGGATTACATATTACATAATCAAACGATGATGGCTTATAATAATCTTTTTATTTTCTTTTATATCTCCATTTTTAACATTTATTCCAGTTAGTTTATTAAGCTCAATACTTTTCTACTTTAATTCTACGAAATCTTCTTGAATTTCTAACATTTCTATCTGTGCTTGACTTTTTCTCACGTAAAATAATAGAAATTCCTCCATTCCCACTACAAAGCTCTATTATCTTCTTTTTAGAACTTTTTAGGAACATTGGCAAAATAAGGTAATAAAAAAGAATCCGTCGACATACTATAATGATCTATTTTTGTAAAATTTTATAATTTTTAGATACTATATCTTCTCTTATGTTCTCAATCATTTTTCTACTCTCCCAAGAAAAATCTAGCCTATTTCTCATCAAGAATAAGTGAAAATAAAAATTTTTCTAAAACTAATACTGAATTTACATTAGCTTTTATATCATAAATTGCCTGTAACACTTTTTCATGTACTCGGCTGATATTCTTTACATTTTTCTAAAGAAGAGGACATAGTATAGCTAATTTCTATTTTTCTTATTAACTGTTCTCAAAAATCAAGTATCTTCCTTATTTTAATTCGTTTAAAAGATAAATATTTGCAAAAGTGTTTTTATACTCAAATTTATTTTTAAATTCAAAAAAATTATTTTTTTCTAAAAATTCTTTCCCTTCTAGTTTTTTTCCTCTTTCCTACAAGTTTAATTTGCTGGCAACGTGAAATTATTGTTGGTAAAACTGCACTTGTATTTTTACAACTCAAAATAGCTATTATGTCCTCTTCTGGCTCTTTCTAAAAATTCTAAGCAGACTATTAGCTGCTTTGATCAGTCATTTTTCTCATGTCTTTTATCCAATAAATCTTTTTCCATAGTAGGACTTAATACTAAATTCTATTTTAATAATTGTATCTCTTCTTTTATTGACGTTTCAGCATCTACTTTATAGAAGTCTACATAGTTATTATGTTCTATGCTAGTGCAATTTTTACATTTCCCACAATTCTAAAGTCTTTAGAATTATTATCTCAAAACAAAAACTGCTTTTAACAAATTGTAAAAATAAACTCATCACAATATAAACTATCCTCACCTACTACTAGATAGGCATGGATAGTTTATTATTTTAATGAATTTGTTAAAGATTTACAGCAATATCGTCTTTATTAAAAATTCATTGTTTAAAAATCCTTCCAATATTTTAAATGCGTCTTTTCTACTTTTCATAATCTTGATTTGCATCGACAACCTTATATACGTTTTTATAATCATTAGAAAGTTCATCATATCCACGTTTTACATCTTTATAAAAACTTCAAACTTTCATTGTCCATTCTGATTATTTTCATCACGACCTTGTACGAGATAACCCTATTTCACATCTACATTAAAATATAAAGTTAAATCAGGCTCTCAAACCATCAGTAGTATATATTAATATCAATTATATCTTGTTTATTAAGTCCTCACCGTAGCTTTGATATGCTATAGAACCATCAACAAAACGGTCACAAATAACTATATATCCTTCTTCTACATATGGAATTATATATAATATGATCACGTCTCATTACGCAAAAACAGTAAACTCTGTTTTTTAGCATCTATTTCATTTGAACTATCAAATAAAAAGTTCACGAACTTTCTTTTCACTAAATACTGTGCCTCCGGGTTCACGAGTAGTTATCACTTATAACCTTTTTATTAAATATTCAGTTGCAGAATTAATAAATGTAGTTTTCCTGAACCATCAGATCCTTCTACAGTTATGAATTTTCCTTTCATGAGTATAGACCTCTACCATTATTTATAAACGATCAACTTATCATCAACGCTTATTTAACATTTTTATATTTCATAATAAATATATTTAATTCTAATAAACACTATATCAATTATAATATTGATAATATTGTAAATAAATTTGGATAAAAATAAAAATGCTATTAATTATAATGAATTGTTTTTAGACTATATAGTTAATTTTTCAATCCTTACGAATGAAATATCCGATTTTTATTTGAAATTTCAGAAAATTTAAATAAAAAGTATTGAAAAATTTCTTTTTAGTATTATAATACATATTAAATAAATTAAATGGTTACATGAAGGAGATTTATATATGACAAAATTAACAGTAAATGATATCAGAGTAGAGCTTACTACTTCCCCAAAAGAAAAGACGCTAGATGATAAATTAGGTTTTGGTAAAGTATTTACAGACCACATGTTCGTTATGGACTGACCCAGAAAAGGTTGGTATGATCCACGTACGTTCCCATACGGTCCAATCCCAATGTCTCCAGCTCTAAACGTCCTACATTATGGTCAAAGCACTTTTGAAGGAATGAAGGCGTATATGGCTAACGGAGAGCCTGTTTTATTCCGTCCTGAGCAAAACTTCAGACGTTTAAATAAACTGCTGACCGTATTGTTTCTCCTGAACTTGATGAAGAGTTTGCATTAGCAGCATTGAAAAATTAATTTCTATAGATAAAGATTGGATTCCAAAGTCTGCAGGAATACCATTATATGTTAGACCATTTGTTTTCGGAGCTGAAGAAGCTTTAGGAGTTCATCCAAATAATGAAGTTAAATTTATCATTATTTTATCTCCATCAGGAAGTTACTTTAAAGCTGGTTCTACAGCCTAATAAAATCTTTGTTGAACACGAATATGTTCGTGCAGTTCGCGGTGGATTCGGATTCGCTAAAACAGCAGGTAACTACGCTGGATCTCTAAAAGGTCAGAAAACAGCTCAAGAACTTGGTTACTCTCAATCACTATGGCTAGATGGAGTTGAACAAAAATACATCGAAGAAGGTGGAGCTATGAATATCTTCTTTCAAAATTGATGGTACATATCGTAACACCAGAATTAAACGGTTCTATCCTTCCAGGTATCACCTGTGCTTTCAGCATTAGAACTCTAAGATCTCTAGGGTGAAAAGTAGAAGAAAGAAACTCTCTTTAGAATAGTTTACGAAGCATATGACAAATGGAAAACTTAAGAAGTATTTCTATGTAAATGCAGCTAATCGTCCTGCTGGAGAATTATCTGATGGTACTAAGAAACTAGAGTTAGTACAGATATAAACCAGGAGAATGGACCAAAAATCTACAACTCATTTACAGGTATCCAACTTGGAAAAAAGTTGAAGATAAGTTTGGTAGTAAAAGTAGAAGAACAATAAATAAAAGAAGCTTAGAAAAATATTCTAGGCTTCTTTTCTTTATTTATAAATACTAATTTAATCTTTACGTTTTAATTAACTTTACTTTCGTATTTTTCTTTTATATGCTAATGTATAGGTCCCATACTAGGATAGCTCCACTTAAATAGTTTCATGCAAATCACTACCATATTATTTTAAAAATTGCCCCCATAGTAATATTTGCTCCACCAAACATAGCTGCTGGTATTATAAACATATTAGCAACAACGTGTTGGAATCCATAGCTACGAAATGTCATTATCGGGAAACCAAACACCCATAATTTTTCCACTTGTATCTTTAGCACAAAACGCAAAGCATGCCCCCATTCCTACAAGCCAGTTACATCCTATCCTGAACAAATCATTTGAAGATAGTCTGCATTGATTTTTGTTTGCTGTATGAACTGTTTCAAAAACAGCACTGCTGTAAGACCTCATAGATGTCCTAAAAAGTACGCAACAAAGCTCCCCAACTAAGTTGGCTAGTGTAATAACAATCAAATTTTAATAATAACGACGGTTTTAACTTTTTATCAAATACAGATAACGTAACAGCCATCATATTACTAGTAATAAGTTCTCCACCACCTAATAAAAATACAAATAAGTCCAATAGGAATACAGCTGCACCTACAAAGAGTCCCTAATCCTCCCACTATGTGGTCTAATGTTCCTACTACACGAACATACGCCAAATAACCAACTGAAATAAATGCTCCACCTAAGAAACCTAAACTTAACATATTTTAAATTTGTTGTTCCTTTAGCTACTCCTTTTTGCTAGTATATTCATAAATTTCCTGTGGCTCTAGATATGTCTTTATTAGTATTTTGCCATAATAATTTTTCTCCTTATTTATTTATATAAATTATTATACATTATAAAAAGCGTCAAACTGTTTTATAATACTTTTATTTCTCACCAAATAATCAAAAATTATTTACAAATATTATTCTATTGCTAATAACTCAATATTATTTATATAACAATATCTTTAATCCACATAAATAAAATTTTTACATATATTTATAATCTATTAGGATTTCACTCTAACCATTACTATATTCAATATTATTATTATAAAATAAAAAGTGATTGAATTTAAAACCAATCACTATATTTTATCTTTAGCTATAACAGCTCTTACTTCATGAATAACATTGACTTTAATATTACCCGGATATTGCATCGTTTTTCGATTTTATTTTTACTTTTGGCACCTTTATGTTTCTCGTATCGTCAACTTGAGGGTTTACATATCACGCGAATCTCACGACCCGCCTGAATAGCAAATCGTCTTCTCAACACCTTTATGTTCATTTGCAATTTCAAGTTTTTGTAGACGTTTAATATAATGTTCTAATGACCTCTTTCTGTTCCCAAGGAGATGCTGAAAGTGCATCCGCAGTGGCAACTATAACTGAAATAGGATTTGTTGGTTCTGGTATCTCCGTGGTGCGAAAGCTAACTGCATTAACCAATCGCATTTTTCCTTATATTTAGAGCTAACGCAACACCAATTTTCAACGTGTGAACCTTCGACTGCGATCAAGTGCTTTACCAATATCATGAAGCAACCTGCACGTCGAGCTCACGTCAACATTCAGTCCAATTCAGCAGCAATAAGCCCAGAAATATAAGCTACTTCCATTGAGTGTTGATAGTCCACTTTTGTCCATAACTTGTTCTATATTTCAACTACCTACTATTTTTACTAAATCAGGATGCATATGAATACCTAAATCAAATGTAGCTTGCTCTCCTGCATCACGAATTACTTGATCAATATTTCTTTTTGCTTTTATCTACAGCTTCTTCAATTTTAGAAGGATGAATACGTCCGCTCATCAATAAGTGATTTAATAGCTGACGTAGCCACTTCGACGAATTGGATGCATCCCTGATAAGATAACTGCTCTGAGTATCATCGATAATTAAATCCACCCCAGTTAAAGTTTCTAGCATGGATATTTTCACCCCACGTCCGATAATACGTCCTTTCATATCATCACTGGAAGATCTACTACTGATACTGTTGTCTCTACTAACAACATCTGTAGCAAACGTTGTAATGACTGAACAATAAGTTCCTTAGCACGTTTATCCGCTGTACTTTTTGCTTTCTAACTCTTTATTTCAATATAGATTGCCATATCTTGGCCATATCAGCTTCCACTGTAGTCGTAATCTCTTCAATGAGCTTGTTCTTTCTGTTAAGTTTGCAATTTCTTGCAACTCTGTTTCTTGTTGAATCTTAAGTTGACCCAACCTCATTACTTTTTCATCAAGTAATTGAGACTTTTTCTTCCAATTTCATCTCTAGAACTTAACAATTCATCTGTTTGAGTTCTGTTTGACGTCTCTAATGAAGATTCTTTTTGAAGAATTCTATCTTCTTGTCTTTCGAATATCTTGCTTTTTAAATTCTCACTTTTTATTTGCAATATTAATTATCTTCAGCTTCTGCAATAGTAGTTTCTCTATATATCTTGCTCGCTTCACCAATAATATGTTCTGCATCTTGCTTAGATAATTCTAATCTTTTTGAATCTGAATTTTTGAAAATAATATATCCAAATAAAAGTCCATCTATAAAGCTGCAACACTGATTATTCCATAAATCATCTGCAACCTTTTCTATTGAAAAATTTCACATACTAAATTATTTTATTTAAAACTATACTCATTAAAACGGTTAATACACTCATACATAATACACTACTGACACTAGTCAATACAAGACATACTTTCAAAACTTTACATTTTTAAGTATTATTAATCATATAATATATGAATTAAAATATATCTGTAAAATCATCAATCAAAACACTTGCAATATAATTGTATAGAAGTTATCATATTCAAGCATGTAAAATACAAAACTTGATTGAGTGGAGAACGTAAATTATACAACGTTCAAAATGACCACATCACGAAAAATATATTAGAGGTTTTATCGTGGCTAATTATAAAAGTAGTTAGAATTAAGGGCACCAGCAGGTACAGTTAACCCAGCTCCACCAGTTGGTCCAGCGTTAGTCAAGTTGGTAAACATCACTGGGATTCTGTAAAGAATCTAATGCTGACACAAGACCAAGCAGGATTTCAATTATCCCAGTGGTAATTTCAGTATATGAAGACCGTTCATTTACTTTTCACTTAAAACACCACCGGGCTCCAGTATTACTTTTAAAAAGCTGCTAAAATTCGACAAAGATCTGCTGTCCCTAACTGCACAAAGTTGTACAGTTTCAAAAGCACAAGTTCAAGAAATCGCTGAGCTATGAAGATTTAAACGCAGCTTCTCTAGAAGCAGCAATGCGTATGATCGAAGGTACTGCAAGAAGTATGGGTATCTTAATAGGAGAATAGGAGGATAATTATAATGGCAAAAAGGTAAAAATATCTTGAAGCAGCTAAATAGTAGATTCTTCAGTCATACCTGTAGTAGAAGCAATCGAATTAGCTACAAGCACAGTAGATCTTGACGCAACTGTAGAAGTGCATTCCGTCTCAGAGAGTTGACACTCGTAAAACGACCAACAAGTTCGTGGCGCTGTTGTACTTCCAAAAGGAACTGGTAAAACTGCCAAAGTTTTTAGTATCTCGCTAAAGGTGATAAAGCAGCTGAAGCTGAAGCAGCAGGAGCTGACTACGTAGGTCAAGGTGAATATATCACTAAAATCCAACAAGGTTGGTTTGATTTTGACGTACTCGTTACTCCAGATATGATGGAGAAGTGGTGAAATCGGTCGTGTATTAGGGACCTCAGCGATTAATGCCAAACCCTAAAACTGGTACAGTAACTATGGACGTTACAAAAGCAGTTAATGAAATCAAAGCTGGTAAAGTTGAATACCGTGCTGAAAAAGCTGGTGTTGTTCACACTCCAATCGGTAAAGTTTCATTCTCTCACTGAAGATTTAGTAGAAAATCTCAAAGTTGTTCAGCAGCTTTTAGCAAAGCTAAACCAGCTGCTGCTAAAGGTACTTACTTCAAATCTGTAGCTATCATTACAACTATGGGACCTGAGTTCGTGTTAATACAGCTGAATTCAAATAAGAATTTAATTTAAAGAGTATTTCTTCGTGGAAGTACTCTTTTTTATTTTCAAACTAACTCAGTCCATTATAAGCTAAAAAGCAGAATAATGATATTCCTCTTCATTCAAAAATATCTTACTCTGCTTTTTATTATGGTTATTTCCCACCCCAATACATACCTTGATACAATTGTAGTGCTAGTGCTACGTTATCGCACCCTATAAATATTATTTTTGTAGCGCTTACTTATAGTTTCTTTTTCTTCTTGAATCTGTATATAAATTTAGTACTAAATACTTGAAATATTATTGCCATACTATTAACATCAATATTTTTACTAAATTAAATTTTTGTATTATCAAATGTTATTAAATATAATCCATTTAATATTATTGTATTATTTCACAGCTAATGCGTATAGTAACCATTGCTATAAAAATCTCAAAATGAACGTTTAGTCAGAATCATTTGAATAATTACTAAATTTGATATTATTATTACTGCTAGTAATACATATACATATTCTATAATACTTGCTTGGTAGTAAGTATATCGAAATGTAAAATCTACTAATCACTGCTGGTACTAAAAATATATACGTTGTAGAAATATATTTGTTTTACTCTTTTCTTTAAATGAAATTGGCAAGTATTCAGTTATAAGCCTTTCATCTTCATACTTTCTTCCATTTATCACAAAGACTATGGATGCTAAAATTGATAATATTACATAATCTTTTATTAAACAGTGTAGCAAATATTATCAACAATGTTAGAAAAATAATATCCAAAATAAAAGATTTTTATAAATTTGTGGTGTTGAGTAGTTTCTATTTGAAATAATATTTAACAATGCTCCCCATTTTGTTTTCCATATTTTACTTTATTCATTTTCACAACTCCTTCAATATAGAAATCAAAATTTCTCAATATTTTTATTACGATGTCTATCTTGTAATTCTACTACATCTTCGTCTATAACCATCTCGTCCATCTTTTAATCACGAGTATATAATCTGCTAAATTTTGAATTACACTGGATCTTCTGTAGCTATTATTGTAATCTTATTTTCTTCCATATACCTCGAATCAGCGAAAGCATCTCTCTTTTAGCTATTAATCCTACTCCCGTCAATGGATTGTCTAAAACTAAAACTTGTGAGTCAGTAAAAATTCCTATACCAGTAAAAATCTTTCTTTCTCTTGAGATAATTCATAAATCTTTTGTGTTTATAAATATTATATTTTTAAATATTCATAACACTTCTGTTTATTAAATCTAGAATCTAATTTTTGAAATTTTACTTTATGATTGTTTCCACACTTAATTTATCTGAAAATAATGGATTATCTGCTACGTAAGAATACTTAGATTTTATCTCTATTTCATTTTCATAAAAATTCAAATCATTATATAAACCATCTCTTTTTAATATCTATGCTTCCTAAAAATACTTTGTAATAATAGTGTTTTACCACCTCCACTGTTTCCCGTTATTGCATAAACATAACCATTATCAAATGTATAATTAATAGCCCTAGCTTAAAGCTTCCTTTTTTCACTTCTAAATTATTTATCTTTATTACCATAACTCTCCCCCAATACTATCTCTATAATTTCCTTTTATATCTACCTTTGTTAAACCATCATCAAGTGCTTCTCAAAAACTTTTTCTATTTCTTTAAATATTCTCCCTTTTTAATCACTTTATATTTCTTCCCTATTTATCTCATTTACAAAATATCCACTGCTCCTTTTGAATAAATAAGATTTTCTGTAGCAATACTCATAGCTTTTTATAGTTATTATCCCTACCTCTACTCTTTAGATAAAGCTCGGATTGAAGGAAGTTAGTATTTGACATAGTTCATTTGACAAAAATTTTTATTTTTATTTCACTTGCAATTTGTTGATAGATTGGCATTGATGATAAACTAGAAATTTTTATCTTCATTTTCCCACCTCTCTTGTACCTACTGTGATTATACAATAGATACAGTTTGTTTGTCAATATTATTTTTGAAAATATTTATTAACAAATTTTTATTTTTTCGTGACTAGATATATGCCATAATATAGACATTAATTATCATTTTATGGAGGAATTTTATGATTTCTATTATAGTTCCTATTTATAACGAAGAAACAACTATCTCGAGACTTTCCATTTACAATCTATACTGTTTTATAATGACATTAAGTAGCTACGTAAAGTTATTTTGTAGATGGTGGCAGCAAAGATAAAACTTTAGATATACTCAGAAGAACTCTTCTATTTTGGATATTCGTACCATGTTTCTGTTAAGAAAGGACGTCAACAGATGAATTTTGAGCTGAAATTTCGCGGTGATATACTTTGGTTTATTCATGCCGATAGCGTTCTTCAAAAAGATGTTATACAAAAGTTATTGATTGCTCCTACTGAGGTTGGCTGGTCTAAAAATTCAAATTCCATCCAAATAGTTTTTCCTATGCGTGTTAATTCTATTGTTTCTAATATGCGCGCAAGTATTACTAACCTAGCTTTTTGGGGGATCAAGCATTGTTTCTTTTCTAGACAAGCTTTTGAAAAAGTTGGAGGATATAAAGATATGCCAATCATGGAAGATTATCGAATTTCCAGAAGATTTAAGCGCTAATGGATATAAAATTACAGTTATCGATTCTTCTGTGACAATCCTCTACACGTCGCTATAAAGGGTCATGTAAAAACTATGTGGCAAATGCAAAATATCAAAAATGTATCGTCGGGGTATCTCTGTAGAAGAAATCGCCAAGATGTATCGTGACATAAGATAGTTTTAATAAAGATTTCTCCGATTTAATTGAGAAGAAATCTTTTATTTTATGTATAATTTGCATTTCTTTGATTATTTTTCTATTCTGATTTATAATGAAATTATATATTTTTAAAGGAGAGAATAATATGGCTGATTATTTTAAAAAGAAACATTTAATAGAGTTTGGAGAAGGTAAATTCGGTGAGGATGCTGCTGAACATTGGAAAAACTTTATGAATTATTACGGTAATGTAATGGCAGAAGGTGAATTAACATCACGTGAAAAAGCTCTTATAGCTCTTGCTGTTGCACATTCTGAAGCTTGTCCTTACTGCATAGACGCCTACACTAGTACTTGTTTAAGTGAAGGTTGTGATCAAGATCAAATCGCTGAGGCTATTCACGTTGCAGCAGCTATGAAAGCAGGAATTACTTTAGTACACGGTCTTCAAAGTAAAGAGCTTTCTGACAAACTTACTAACTAGGAACTATTATGTCAAAGTTAAACATTCCTAAATTCTTCGATATGGTAGAAGACAAACAATACTTACTTGCCGAAGAATATCCTGATACAATGCAAATAAATGTCGGGAGTTTATGTAATATAACTTGTAGTCACTGTCACGTAGATGGTGGGCCTCACAGGAAAAATAATATGGTTCGTGAGATCTTTCGAACAAATTATTGAAGCTATCTCAGTTGGTAACTATAAAATTATGGATATAACAGTGGAGCTCCTGAAATGAATCCTAACTTTAGATGGTTTTTAGAAAGAAATTTCAAAATACGCAAAAACAGTTATGGTTAGAACAAACTTAGTTATTTTAGCTGTACCCTGCATATAGTGATATTCCTGAATTATATCGTGATTTGAAAAGTCCAAATTATTGCTCTCTTCCATACTATAATGAAAAAGTAGTAAGTAGACAACGGGTAAGGGAGCTTTTCCCTAAATCTATAGAGGTATTACAACGTCTAAATGAACTTGGTTATGGTAAAGAAGAAGATTTAGTTATTAATTTAGTCTACAATCCAAATGAGCATATTTACTCACCAAAACAAGAAGCTCTAGAAAAACTTATAAGAAAAACTTTTTGATAACTTTGGAATTGTATTTAATAACTTATTTGCAATTACAAATAACCCTATTGGCGTTTTTCTGAATTTTTACATCGTGAGGATTTATATGCAGACTATATGAATAAACTTTTTCCGAGCATATAATCCAGCCACATTACCTGGACTTATGTGTCGTAACATGATTTCTATTGGTCCAGACGGCTCTCTTTATGATTGTGATTTTAATTTAATTGAAAAACTAAACGTTTCTGGAGAAATACAGCATGTTAGCCAACTTACCAAAGAACATATTGGTGTTCGTAGAATTAGAACAGGTATGCATTGCTATGGTTGTACAGCCGGAGCTGGTTCTTCTTGAGGTGGAGAAAACTTGTTAACATAGGTTATGTTAATTATTGTAATAAAACGAGAAATATTCTTTTCTACTAGTATTGAAAATGAATATTTTTTGTTTTTCTACATTCTCTAATTATTTAATATGAAGTCAAGAGTACTCTTAATTTCATATTTTCTTCTTTTTATCTTCTTTAGGGGCGTTCTATCTCATCATATTTTTTTGAGTTATCTCCTTACCTTCAATAATGCTTTTTAATCCATTCTAATTGATTTGGAGATAAATTAATCCACCTGAGCTGATTTTGTCCTCATTTTGGTGAATACCATCACTTCTCCTTTATCATTAAGTATCTCCTCCACTCATACCTGGTGCCCCACCTTGATACTGTACACCATATGTATTTTTGCATATTGTTGTTCTAACTCTACTGACACATCTTTTTAAGATGAGTATATTTTCCTTTAGGATAACCATAAACATTTAATTTATCCCCAACATTAACTTTATTATAATTTGAGTCAACCAACATACTGATTATTATTAACATTTGTAGTTTTATCACAGCTAAATCATTAATATATCCTCTAGGATACTCTTTTTATTATAAAATGAATATCTTTTTGCACTAAACGTTCCTTTTTCCCATCTGGTGTTATCCACTATAAATATTTTTCTTTTTCAGATCCTATTAGCTCCCCTGTCATATTATCTTTAGAACTAGTAATAAAGTTATGCTACTGATAAGAGTACATTAGGCGATATAAAAGTTGCTGAACCTCACACCTGAATTTTCTATATTGTTTGATATAAATCTCATATTAGCATTGCACCAGCATTCTTTTCCATAATATTTTTCTTTTGGTAATTTATCTGTTCTAGGTTTTAATGGTTCAATCTTTCCAGTATATTCTGGTTTTCAATTTCTCAGGTTCTACTATCGCTCCTGATTGTTCTCCTTGTATTCTGGTTTTTCTACCTTCTCAGGTTCTACTATCGCTCCTGATTGCTCTCCTTGTATTCTGGTTTTTCACCTTCTCAGGTCTCTACTATCGCTCCTGATTGTTCTCCTTGTATTCTGGGTTTAATTATATTCCTATTTCTTGAACCCTCACTAGAATCACTATTTCTTATATTTTCCAATGCCTTATCAGTTTTATTTATTTTAAAATTAGTATATTCATTTTTGTAAATCCCTATATAATTATACCCAGGAATTTCTATTGGATTTGGTAATTTTCCACCTTTTCAACACACTAAAATCCGTATTATACACTGATAACTCTTAGACTATCCATTGCGGATAATAGGACTTTGCAAAGCACTTACACCTAAACTCAGTAAACCAACATTACTGATAACATACTTTATACTTTTTATCCACGAGTAACAGCTACTACTAACATGCCTACTACTCCAGCAAGTAAAAATACCATTTAATCCAGTATGTATTCCTGTAATAGGAGAGTACTTAACTTCATTTCTTGAGAAGGTTTAGTAAACTAAATAATAAGTTTCTTCATTCGATTCTGCAACTTTAGGAAACCTTTTACTATTAATTCTTTTTCTTTTGTGTTAATTCATCGTCACTAACATATCTATAATGTATATTTAATTTCCATCTTCTGCTTTAGCATATTATTACTAATTCTGTGTATTATCTAATACACATTCCAAGAGTAGCTGAAATAACCCTATAGTAAATTTTCTAATAGCACACTTATTTATACTTTTTGATCAAAAAGTTTTTCATTTACATCTCCTTTTATAACTTATGTTCTCTCATAATTTAATATATTAATTTTAATTCTTTTATTTTAAAAAGCAAGAAAATAGTATTTTAATGTGCATTTGAACTGCTTTATGAAGTCTTACTGAAATATACATAGAATAAAAAGAATCTAGTTTTAGATAATACAAAACTAAATTCTTTTATATAATTTTTAATTTAAATTATTTTTCTTCTTCTATTACTCTTACTAAATCTTTAATAGCAACAATATTTTTCTGCATCTTCACTCAGAAAATTCAAATCCGTATTTTTCTTCAATATCCATTACTACATCGGCGATATCAATTGAATCAGCATCAAATCCTCATTAAGTTTTGATTCTAATGTGATTTTTCTGTCTGATTTTTGTTATATCTTGTAATTATTTCTTTTTACTCTTTCTAAAATTGCCATTTTTATTCTCCTTCCATTGTTTCTAATCATATATATCATAAAAGTCTTTGTTTTGTGATTTGTCTTTGCTTTGTTGAACAGCATAATATAGCATTTCATCAGCAGCACCATGAACTTTATTGTGGTTTCTTTTATACCAAGCTAAAAATGCTCCACCATATTCACTGTAATCAAATTTTTCCTAAAATGCATTAATATCTTTTTACTAATAATGACCCTATTTTTAGTTTTTAAGTTCTGTAAGAAAAATTCCTTTTATCATTTTTCCTAATGACTTCTGCAACTCTTCTATAGTTTTTAATAAAACATTTCCTGCAAAGCCTTCAGCAAATACTACTATATCAAATTGATGTTCTAATATTTCGACCTTCTATATCTCCTTTAAAGTTTGCTACTGCGCCTTCATAAGTTTATGCATCCTTATAAACTTTGTTACCTTTACTTTCTTCAACACCTACATTCAACAATCGCTACGCTCGGTGTTTCTATATTATAAATGTACTTCATATACAATTGACCAAGTTTTGTATACCTTATGAGATCGTCCGGTTTTGTTTCAACATCTCGCCCCAAGATCTGTTAATAAAAACTTATGATCTGACCTTTGCTGGTAGTAGAGAAGCTAAGCCTGGTTTTGAAATACCCTCGATACGACCAATCATAAAATACTGAACTCGCTACAAATGCACTCTGCACTTCCTCCAGAAATAGCTTACATCTATTATTTGATTGTTTAACCATCTAACATTCTAATCATAGACGCATCTTTTTCTTTCTATGAACTCGCGCCGAATCATCTGACATATATACTTCTTCTGTGCAAACATTTTTACAATATTTTTCGGTTTTACATTTTATTAATGTTTCTTCCAATCCATAAACATATAATTCTACTTCGCTGTCTTTATAGTTATTTACAGTTAATAATTCTTTTCTAAGTTATTCTATCCCTAAAATATCTATTCCTATTTTCACAATATTATGCACTCTCTTCTCCTACTAATTTAGCTTCAACAACAAATCCATTTTCCCATTCTCCTGTTTTTAGGATTATACTTATCGCAAGTGAATAATGTAAGTTTTTAGGTTGATCTTTATGTTGCTCTAGTATTTCTACCTGTGTTGCAGCTCACACTCATATAATTTACTTACTCTCATATGTACGTAGCTTCATCTTTGAAATAATTTCCAATCTTTAGCACCCATTTTTATTTTGCTAAGATTATTAAATCTTATACCTACTCCTTGAACACTATGCCCAGCTATCACAACATTTTGAGCATCTAATGTTGAAGGTTCTTGTGCTGTCGCAAACACCATTAATCAAGCTAATCTCGTGACATCTTGAAATATTGGTTCTTGAATATTTACAGAATCAATTTTTAAAATTCCTAACATAGAATCTGTTAATTTTATTTTCGAGGCATTATCAGTAACACTCTTTTGCCACCAAGGTATATCTCACCTCTCCTTTACCATTTTTGAAAATGCTAGTTATTTTATTGTTAGCATTTCCTGTTAGCACTCTAATTTGATTTTAAAAATAAGTACTCACTGAAGTAAGTGATAATACTGCAATAAGAATATTTATTAATCTATTTTTCCACTCTTTTGCTCATCTATTCCTCCTATATTGTTGTTTCTTCTAAACCTACATACTGAAGTAACCTCATTCTATTCATCTGTTACTCTATAATTTTTAGAGCTAATCTTTAGCCAAATACATCTAGATCTCACATCATTAATTAAATCTGCACTTTAAAACTTGAAACACCACTTTGTTTTCGCGTACCAAAATCTCCAGGACCTCGTTGCTTAAGATCAAACTCTGCAATCTTAACCATCATTTTCCAAACACATAATATCTATTCTCTCACTTTTTTGAACCAGCTATCAGATGCAATATGATTGAAACTTACTTCTTCCTACACGTCCTCTGTTGATGCAATGTCGCAAGTCCAAATTTCATGTGATCAACCACAATCATAAATGTTGCGTTAGGAACATTTATTCCACTTCATTACTGCTGTTGATATTAAAATATGTATCTCTTTTATTTAAGAATCTTCGACTCATCTCTATCTTTTCTTTATTACTCATTTTTACCATGTAGAATAGCTTTATTTATATGAATCTGGCAAGTATTCTTTATCTTCTCTTATAACATCTTCTACATTTTGAAGATCCATCTTTTCTGATCTCTTCTATTAATGAGCACACTATAACCTTGTCGACCGTTGTCAAGCTCCATCATGATATTATCTAAAACTTTATAAAAACTCTTGTTATTTGTTTTATATGTTTGAACTTTTTACGACCTGCTGGAAGTTCATCTATTGTTGAGACTTTATATCAGTGAATTAATGTTATCGCAAGACTGCGAGGAATTGGCGTGTGCAGTCACTGCCATACTGAGTTTACCGCCTCCTTTATTACTTTAAAATTTTTCGTTGTCTAACACCAAAAACGATGTTGCCTCGTCATAGTATCATATTCTCAAATTTTTAAATATGACATCATCTTGAATTAAAGAATGTGTCCCACATTAATACTCCCACTTTCACCCTACTTCAAGTAAACTTAAAATTTTGTTTACGTTCTTTTAGGTGTGTTACTTGTTAGTAGTGCTATTGATATATTTAGTCTCTTTGAAAAATCTCAAAAAGTTTCAAAAATGTTGATTAGCAAGAATTTCTGTTGGCGCCATAATAGCTGCTTGATATCCAGATTTTATAACTCCATACAAAGTTGTATGGCTGCTACAGTTGTTTTTCCACTTCCCACATCACCTTGCAACAATCTATCCATTTTATAAGGTGTATTTAAATCAGTTGCAATCTCGTCTATTACTCTCTTTGAGCATTAGTCAGACTGAACGGAAGTTGTTGTAAAATTTGAATATCATCTGTTATTTATACAAATTCCTGTATCTTTCATCTTCTAACCTACTATTTATATTTTTGCAACTCGTAATTTCAATTGATAATTAAATAGCTCATGAAAAGCGTACATTTTACGTGTTTTATCAAACTGCTTTAACATCTTTTGGGAAATGGAGTGTATAAGATTTTTCCAGTTTCCAAATCTTTGAAGTTTTCTAGGACTAAATCTAAAATAACATTTTCTTCATCAATCACATTAAATGATTCTTCCATGTTTATAAATCTTTTTGAGTTATTCCTCGTTTTGAAAATGATAAAACACTTCTATCTTATCATTATTTTCCGCTTTTTCTTCTTTCAAAGGAAATACTAGACGGTTATCAGTATTAGCTTTGTTATAAATTCCTTTTACTACGATATCTTGGCCTTCTAAAAGATTTTTAAGATAATGTTGATTAAAAATACTATTTTTATACTTCCTGTTGGGGTAGATAATGAAAAGAATGAACGACTTCGTTTATTTCCATAAAACTGTGTACTAACACGTGTTTCCACTTTCCCTGTTGCAACTACTTTTTCATTATCTTTATCAGACATAGAAAAATCAGTAGAACTAGACACTCTGTAAGGAATATTATACAACAGCATCACGAATAGTATATATCTCTAATTCGTTCAATGCTTGTAGATATTTTTCCTACGCCTTTATAGTTTTCTACTGATTTTTCCAATATATTAATCCATTACCGAATAATAAACTCCCATATTTTTCTCCAGTTTTTGTAATTGCCAAGCCACCCTGGCTGTTTCCTTTAATGTTGTTGACATTTCAAACCAATCTTTATACATAGCTCTAATACTTCATCAGCAGGGATACGACTTTATCCCCTGCAAGTGCCATACTGCTGCCATCATCGCTATAGATACTCCTGCGGCATTACGTCTTACACAAGGAACTTCAACCAACCCAGCTACCGGATCGCAAACAAGACCAAGCATATTTTTTAAAGCAATTGCAAATGCATGCACTTGTTTCTGCATCCTCCCATAGCTTCGACTATTGCCGCTGCTGCCATCGCACTAGCTGAACCTATCTCAGCTGTGACAACCGCCTTCTGCTCCAGAACAAGATGCATTATTAGCAAATAACAAATCCAAAAGCACCTGCTGTAAATAGCATTCTTAATTGTGTTTCTTCATCTATATTAAACTTTGCTTTTAAAGCATGAACACAACCAGGTAACACACCTGCTGATCCAGCGGTAGGTGTTGCACAAATCAATCCTAGTGAAGCATTAACCTCATTAGTAGCTATGCAGCAGCAAACCCCGTCAAAAATCTTTTTCCTGTAATTGATTGACCACTTTCATATAAGTTTGTAACTTTTAGCATCTCCTCCGGTAAGCCCAGTTTTTCGAACTGACTCCTGCTAGACCTTTCTTCTACTGCCTGCACTCATTACTGATAAATTACGTTTCATTAATTTTTCTCTACAGCAGCACGACTCAACACCATTTAACTCCAACTCTTGTTCAATCATAAGTTCTGAAACAGGTTTTTCTCATATTTTGATTTTTCTACTATATCTTCTAAACTTATAAACATAGTTTCTATAATTTATCTGCGAATTTTTACTTCGTTTACATATTCTAAATTAGCTATTCTCTCATTTGTTTAGTACTAATTTCTTCCAAAACTTCCACTACTAGTAAATTCTACTCCTTCCAATATTGAATCAGAAAAAATTATCACTTACTTTTATTATCTCCAACATATTATTTATTTCTGAGCAAATGTGTTTTATTCTTCTCACTAAACTTGTAAAAACAAAGTAATCTAGGAAAGTCTCCAGAGAGATTTACATCAACCTATTAATCTGAAAATAACCATTTTCCTCCACCGATTGATTTTCTTTTCCTATTAAATCCAGACTATGTCTACCTGCTCCACTCAAGCTTGGCGGTATTTGGATGAATATGCTCAACTTCACTTTCTATAAATTCGAAATCTATTCCTGCTTCTTTAGCGTCTTCTAAACTAGTTCTAATGTACGTTTACTGAGGTGCATTGTATCCCAACAACTCTATTAACGCTATATCTGTTCTGATGTCCTTTATATGTCTCTTTAAATGAGCCTAGTATAATGTTATTTTTATTTTTCAGGCTGATGTCCAAATATATATCTGTAATAATCCTATTCTCACAGCCCAGCTGTATGTGAACTCGATGGACCTACCATTATTAGTCCTATAATATCAAAGACACTCTATATTTCATATTTACACCTCCAATATTGTAGGTATTACAGGTTTTCTCCCTCAACTCTCTTGTTCTAAAAATTCCTAATTTTTCTACTATTTGATGGCGTATTTGATACACTCCAACTTCTTCATCAGAAAGTATATTTAAAACTGTATCTTTTACAACGTCCCTTTACATGCTCCAAATAATTCTATAGATTCATTTATATTAACAAATCCTCTGCTAATTATATCCGTCATTAAGCAATTTTTATTTTTAAAATCTAGTGCAACTGATACGACAATTATAATCTTCTTCTGATAGTTCTTTTCTATCTTTTATAAACAACGCTTCCCATACTCCACTCCAAGACCATCTACGTCACACATCAGATGCCTCAAATTTTCCTGCAATACGAGCGCTGCTCACTTGTTAAGGCTAGCAACTCACCATTTTCCATAATAAATGAATTTTCTAACGGAATATCGCATCTCAGCAGCTCGTTTGAGCATGAATAACTTGCATACTGATATCTCACCATGAATAGGCATAAAATACTTAGGTTTTAATTAATCTAAACATTAATTTTTGTTCTTCTTTGATCCATGTCCAGAAGTATGGACATTACTGACGCAGATGTAATACATCAGCAACTCTAGTTTTGACAATAAATCTATATTCTTATTAATTGATAATGTATTACCTGAATAGCTGAACTTGCAAAAATACCGTATCTGTTCTGGCATTAATAGTTATCTTTTATGCGTACCGTTAGCAATTCCACTAAGGCAGCAAGTTCTTCACCTTGAGTCCCTGTACACAAAATAATGAAGTTTGTTTGGCTCACTTGGTTTTAGAATATTTTGCTATTAACAAATGTATCTTTTGGTGCTTTGATGTAACCTAACTCTGTACCTATTTTGATAGCTTTCCATTGAGCGACCAAAAACAACGATTTTTCTTCCGTGTTCTATACATGCCTCAACTACTTGTTTTTGCCACGATAAACGTTAGAAGCAAATGTAGCAAATATTACACGATGTCTTTTACGAAGTATATTAGAAATTGTTTTTCCTACTTCTTTCTCACTTTTGTGTAAACTCTCCGTTCAGGAGTTAGTTGAGTCTGAGTGCAAACATATTACACCTTCATCACCGATTGCTGCCATCTATGCAAGTTTGTACCTTTTGTCCCACTGGCGTGAAAGTCAAATCTGAAAATCTCCTGTATGTATGATATTTCCTTTTGTGGTGTATTAACTATAACCCGAAAGAATCTGGAATAGAGTGCTGTATTATGAAATGACACTTTTAACATTTAAACTCTAAAATAGTATCTTCATCAATAACATTTAATTCTGCTCTTGCCAATAAATTATAGTTCTTCTAATTTTGACTCTATTAATCCAATAGCAAGAGGTCCTCCATAAATAGGTAGACTCACTCTTTTCTTAGTAAAAACGGTAAGCCTGCCTATATGATCTTCGTGACCATGAGTTATTACTTAAAGCTTTTATTTTTCATCTATGTCAATATATGAGTAATCAGGAATTACATAATCGATTCCTAAAATATTATTCCAGGAAACTTCACCCGCATCGATAATCAATTATTTCATCACGATATTGAATAGCGTAAGTGTTTTTCCCTATTTCGCCTAGTCCACCAACAGCAGCTACACCTACTTCCATAATGATTTTATCCATTAACTTTCTCCACTTTTAAAAATCTTCCCGCTTGTTTTTCAAATTCTAAATAAGCATCGCTTTAATTCTTTTGAACAAGCTCCATGTTGTAATTTCTATCATCCAAGCATTTTTCTAACTGCAGGAACTCCATCAGCTTCTACAAACACACTTGCGTATTCTCCCTTACTGGAATTTCTTTTGAATTTTCTTGGTAAAATACTTTAAATACTGGCATTAATTTCTCCTATCATTTCTTTTTAATATACTCTAATGTATAATCTATTTCTTTTTAGTTGTGTTTATGTTTATAAACGAAAATTGAATTATATTTCTTCTCATAGCATGAGCTCCATAATGAATAAATACATTATTTATCGCAAGTGAAGTCCCCTATATTAAGCGAAGAAACACTTTCAGGAGTTCCACCGTTATTATAACAGTGATACTTCATTTTTCTTAATTTTCATAATTGGAAGTCCTAAAGCTTCTAATCCTTCCTTTCATATAAGCATACTTGCTTTGAACTTTTCATATCTTTCATCAGTTCTCAAATGCATCTAAAGCTGTGCTTTAAAGCTCCATTAAAAATTGATGGTTGTGTAAATGGTATAGAAACCATCTTCACTCGCATAATGCAAGCTCCAAGTATAATGGTGTATTCTCCAACGGTACCAATTCACACCTCGATCCAACCACTGCAAGACCTGCAACAGAACAAATGCTTTTTCCCGATGAACATGCAACATAATCTACATTTCATAACTGTATCTTAATCGCTCCAACCGCTGATACAGCATCAACAGCAAAACCTTATTATGTTTTTCTTTTACAATTTCTGTTATTTTATCTAAATCATTTAAAAATTCCAACACTAGTTTTTCATTATGAACTAAATAGACAAAGTCACAATTGTCCTCAGATAACTTTCTATCTAATAATTCTAAATCAAAACTCTCCAAAAACCTACGCTATAATCGTCTATATTTAGACCATGGCGCTTGCTTTTCACGTATTAGCTCTATTTCCAAACTCACCATTTGCAAGAACTAATCCATTACTAAGCTTCCACGTCCCTTTAACTGGAGCCATAATAGCTTCATTAGCTAAAGTAGCTGGAACCATGAAGTGAAGTTGCACACTTAACATCAAGGATTCTTTCTAATTTGGCCAAAGTATCTTTTGTCAATGTAACAAACTCATTACTTCTATGTGAATACAGTTTTTGATAATTTACCAACCACATCATCCGATAACCTACTGGACCAGGTAAAAATTGATACGTTGAGCTGCTGCAAGTCTATTAATAATTTTATTTTCAGCAGTCAAATCTAAATCACATCGGCATATATTCTGCATCTTTAGTACCTACATTTTCGTGGAACTGAACAAAACCTATATGTTTGCATAATTTTTCTTGTCTCACTGTTCCCGAAATAAAGACGATATCATAAGAGTTTTGAATAATATAATTAAATGTTCTTGAATTAATTCTAAAGACCTTTGTTTTTCTATATTGATTATTGACAATAATCGAACTTACGGGTTTTCTATATTCCCCTTTGTAATATGTATCTATATTATTCAACTTATCATCTAAAGAAAATGGACGTGTATCAGATAGCGAAATCATTCCACTATCATTCTCTTTTCTGTTATATATATATGTTTTTATCATGAAATTTTTATCTTTTAATTTTTAGTTTCATTTTTCTCGTGCTGAGGAATTTCATCAACAAATCGTTTCATAATTTAACTTGGAAAATTTTGTTCATATTCTTCTTGTGTATTTGCTATTTTATATATCATAATTTTTCCTCATTACTTTATTGGTTAAATTTTCCCACACTATATCTTACCATATTTATGACTTATTTTTCAATTAAGCGCGCTAGAAAATCTTGATAATTATTGTCCAAACTGAATCCCACTTCATAGCTATTTGTTTTATGATGAAAGAAATAAAAACCCAAAAGAGTTGAGTCTTTTTAAAATTAAAGTATACGTTGATTTTTAGAGCTGTTATAACGTCTGTTAATTCATAGATAGCTTTTGTTTGATAATTTCTCAATTTAGCAGCTAAATCCTTTAGATTTTTACCACCCATAACATCTGCATACTATCTTATGTCCTAGAGAACATATGACACCACGGTTGTTAATATATTTTGAAAGTCTCCAACTCGTTTTTCCACTAATGCGAGCACCTACGTAAGCTCCCATTTGGTTAGCACTCTGTGCTGATAGTTGACATGGCCTTTCGACCTGTTTTGACAAACGCTGCACAGTCACTCTACTATAAAATGTCTTCCATTCCAGGAACAGTTAATTGTTGAGTTGTTACTAAACGACCACGTTTTGATAATTCTGGGAAAGTTTCATCCATAAGTTTATTACCACGAACCCAGCAGTCCATAGCCAATGCACTAGCTTTTAGTTCTTTTCTCCATCAACTTCTATAATAAAGCTGTCTAGTAGCTGCTCTCTTTAATTCCAGCACCCAAAATAATTCCAATTCCATTATCTTCTAAGCATTTTCTAGCATAATCGCTATATCTTTAGTAAACATGCAGTAATGTTGAGCTGCATCTAATCCATAGATTTTAACTCACCTTTAACAATTCCATATTTAGAACATAATTCTACGGTGTACACCAATTCATCTAAAAACTCCATACCAGCAAGACCTGTTCCACCTACGATAACAGAGACATCTTTTAACATCTTTTTCTTTCGCTAGTAGCATATTTCTGAAGTTATCTTCTAGAGTAGCTGCAATCTGTTGCTACATACGTCTGCTATTGGCATAGCATTTTCTGCCATTCCTTCAATACCAAATGTTTCTCTGGTTGGAACTCTAATCCAATTACTAATACATCATAATCAATTTCATGTCTAGTTAATACTAATTTTTCTCAGTATCAATTTTAATAACTTCATCTTTGGTACAAAACTAACTCCTGGTGTAACTACATCTTTAATATCGATACAAATATCTCTTTGATGAAATGTTTCAGCAGAAACTCGTGTAAGTTAACAGTATCATAATGATATGAATTTTTATTAACTAATGTTACTTTTACCTCTCCAGCTTTTTAGCAGCTTTTTTATCCTTTTAATGTTGTTAGTCCTGCACAACTAGCACCTAAAATTACTACATTTTTCATAGTATACTTTTCTCCTTTTAATTATTTGTTATTAGCAGCAGCAACCACTTCCGCAGCAACCGCCTCTCTTCATCATCATATATTTCTATCATGTTAGGGATTGTGAAGTGTGAATTCACCTCCAAATTCATCCTGTATATAATCAATTTCAAGACCTTAAGCTAGCTGTTCGTCTTCTTCATTTACAAGAACTTTTAATTCTCCAAAGTTATAGACTTTATCTCCTTCTTCCACTTCATCTTTTATATCAATAGCATAGTGCATTTGAGTACCTTTCTAAAGCACAGTTATTTTCAGATAACCATCACGTTTATCAGCATCAAAACAACAACTCTTGAAATTTCTTCTCAGCTATATCTGTTATTAAGATTAGTTGCTCTCCTGTATTTGTTGCATAGAATTCTCCTCTTTATTTTTATTTTCTATATATTATTATAAACGTTTTTATAAGAAAATAATAGTAACTTGCTTACTATTAATTTATTTAATATGTTGATTTTTAAAATTTACAAGTATAATTAGGTGGAGAGGTGCTTAGTATTTTGATAAAATATTATGAGATACAGTGGATAAAATTAGTTAGAATTAGATTGTCCCTAAATTAATAGCTGATGGTGGAAATATTGAATTTATTAATTATAAAAGATGGTATTTTTAAAAATAAGATTTTTAGGGAGTGTGCGCATCAGAACTTTCACATATCACTTTGAAATTTACTATTGATATAAAAAAGAAAAATACCAGAAGTGAATAGTTATCGAGTCAAGATGAGGTTGTTTAATTTCTCATCTGATTTTTATGTTTATTTTTCACATGAGCAGGATAAACTACCTGCTCAGACGTCCCAGAAGGATCGAACCCTCGACCGATTTGGGCTTAGAAGGCCGTTGCTCTATCCTGCTGAGCTACTGAGACATTATTTAATTAGTACTTAATGAAAAGTACTTTAATAGTATATCAACATTTCTATATTATGTCAATATTTTTCTAAAGAAATTGGAGAAGTTTCTAAACCCTCCAATCTTATATTATCTCTATCCTAGAGATTTAATTAACTCACGGTATCTTTTGGATATCTTTTTAATTAAATAGTCTAGTAAGTGACGACGACGGAAAACTTTTTAAGTAATCCACGACGACTCGCGTGATCTTTTATGAGTGTCATGCTCAGTTAAAGCATCAATTTCTGCAGTTAATACTGCGATTTGTACTCTGGAGAACCAGTATCTGATCTCTGAGTACGATATTTAGCGACAATTTTCTTGTTTTCTTTTCTTGACTAATTGCTGCCATTGCAACTTTTCCATATACTTTATTCTTAATCCTAGTATAGAATCTGGAGTGCTTTAGACCACGAATAAGGAACTTTAGTTATTGTACACTATATTAATTTCATGTGGAAAAATTTTAAAATATCTCACAAACATCCTTATCTATTTGAAGTTGTTTCTTTAAATGATTAAAACTATCAAATCAGGTCGGAGAAACTCATAAAATATACTTCCATTTTTCCCATAAATATCTTTCATCAAAATCTACAAAATAAGAGTCTCTATAGATTTTTATCTTTAATGCCTGATACAGTTGGATTATATCCTATATTTGCTAATGATTTATATATATATCAACTATAGTTTTAGCTGATAAACCTGTTCGTTTTCGGTACAATAATTTTCTGTTAAATCTAGATTAGCTGTTGGAAAATTAATTGTTCTACCTAATTGTTTACCCTTTATTACTGTACCAACAATAGAATATGCTCCACCTGAAAATTTAATATATGAAACAAAATCATTATTTATGACAAAGTTTTTAAAGTTGTTGCTGATATCTTATGATGCTCTATCTCTTCCTTTTCGTGAATACTAACCTTTTATTCCAGAATCTAGGATCATTTTCTATGCTACTCCGAACCTTTTTACACCATATTTATAGTCATGTCTGAAAAGACCTTTTTCAACTTTTTAATAAAATTTTATCAATAAAATTTTCCTATTGCTTCTAAATTTTGTAATTGTTCATTAAATTCCAAATAATAAACTTCCTCTACACCTAGTTCTTCAAAAATTTTAGATTTTTAATGGTGTTAAAGATTTTCTTTAGATTTTTGCGTATATCTTTTGGACTTTTATCTAGTGTAATTACTGTTGGTACATATCCTTCTGGCTTCTGACACCATTTCAGAAATTATCTTTTGATGAGCTTTTATGAACCCGTGCACAAAAGCCCAATGCAGCTACCCTCTTTTTATTACTCTATTATATTGTAATCAGAAACTATTAAAAATTTTCATTTCTTTATTTTACCCTACTTCTATTATTTTTGAAATGTAGTTTTCATATATAATAATTCATCATCTGAATCAGATAATAAATAGTTATTGCCTTGTTTTCTATGTGAATACTATTCCATCTGTAAAATCATAGTCTGGGGAATTGATTTTCTAAATCTAAGTCCATTCATAACTTGTTGCGCCCTAAATTTAGGAATTTCTACAAACCGATATCTTCAAGGCATATTCCTAATAACTTTTTCTTCTAGCTTATCAAGCAATTGTTCTACTTGAAAGCAGCAACAATTATCTAATTTATTTTCCCACTACGAGTCCTTTGTTAGCTCACTCACTGTACTCGGTAAATTTAATTTTTTACCAATATCAGCAGCAAAGTTCTCGACAGGGTTCCCTCACTGCAAGATATATATTGATAGAAAATAAAACTTGTTATCTCTATAATAATCACTACTCTCAATAAAACTCAACATCATAGATATTAACTTTTCGATCTGAATTTCTACATCAAACTTTCCATGCTGCGTATTCATGAAAGTTTTTACCTTTCACCTAGTTGAGTAAATTGAGTGGAGTTTGTTCAATTTCTCCTATCAAGGTTTGAAACATCTTTATTTTATTTACATCTATATCACTAACGTTAGCATTCTTCTAAGACTTCCCGGTCAAATCTCCAGCGGGTTGTTTTAATACCCAAACATACTTCTGCCCTGTAACTCTTTTCCTAAGTCCATCGCGTAATCACTGACTTTAGTCGCCTTAATAAAAAGTAGTAACACCATCCACTCTCTGGATCTAACGTACCTGCATGTCCTATTTTCTTCATTTTTGTGGATTTTCTTGCTTTTGAAAACAACATCATGACTAGTTATTCCACGTTGCTTATAACTCATCAAATATACCCTCAAACATTATTTATTTTCCTCTTTTCTAAGCATTTTAGCACAATCCATATACTCCAAATTTAGACCATCAATCCTATATCCTTTTAATTCATCAATTTTTAGATTATCACAGACATGAATATGTATAATTTTGCTTTCTACCGCAATTTAAAACAAATATGGTGATGGTGATGATCTTCTTCTAAACATCCTATTTTAAAATATTTTTCTCCCTCATCTCTGTAGTTTCTAAAATTCCTAGTTCTTCATAAGTACTTAGATTACGGTATATCGTATCAAAACTTTAGCCCTCGATAAACCTTTTCCTCCAAGGTTTGGACACAAACTTTGCATTTATATATCTATCTTCAGTTGCTTCAGCAACTCTACTCATAGACTTTCTTTATCTGTATATTTATATCCTCTTTTAAAAGCTCTATGATTCTATCAACTTTTTCTTCTGTTGTTGTCATAATAACCTCCAAAATTTATTTTGAAATCTATAAATTCTCCACTTTCAACATAGCTATTTCATCTTTTATATGGTGCTATGTCTTTATTTTCACCATACCATGGTGTTTCTAGGATTTTCGGAATATTAGTGAACTCTTGTAAATGGACCATACGACATCTGCTCAAAACCAATTCCACCATAACCAATGTTTTCGTAGGGCGATCTTTATGTGCTCCTAAAGTATTTTACTGTCATTGATATGTAAACTTGAATACGATCAAGCCCTACTATTTTATCAAATCTAGTTAGTACTTCATCAAGGTTGTTTACTATGTCATACCCACCTTCAAAGACATGGCATGTATCGAAAGTAACAGTGTTTTTCATTTAAAGTTACACTGTCGATTATTTTTGCACTCTCATCAAATGTTCGTCCACACTCACTACCCTTTACCAGCCATTACTTCAAGAGCGATATTTGTTTTCATATCTTTTGTTAAAACTTCATTAAGTCCTTTTATTATACTAGCTATACCAACATCAGCACCAGCTTAACATGAGAACCTGGGTGTAAAACTATATTTTTAGCACCACTTTTCAGTCTTTCGATTTCCAATCGTAAAAAGTCAACAGCCAACTGATAACATATCAGGCTAATATTGCATTAGTGATGACACTATATACGGAGCGTGTACTACTATATCACTAATATCGTTTTCTTCCATTGCCTCATGTGCTTCCATCAATACGCAATCCATCAGAGGTTTCTCTCTCAGTATTTTGAGGAGCACCTGTATAAATCATAAACGTATCACTGCTATAGCTCGCGGCTGCTTTAACAGAGCTTCAACATCAAGGCCCTTTCCAGACACTTGATACATGAGATCCAATCTTAAATTTTTCATCATTTCACTCTATTTGCTTTTGTATTACTTCTTTTAGCGAACTCTTCTTCTTTCTTTTGTTTGCCTTATCCATTTTATATTTATATCTCATAAACCTCGTTTAACTTTTTAGAAACACGCACTTTGATTTTGAATTTCAGTTAAATTATGTATCGGGCAACAATCTCTTACTTTGACGCTTTGTTTTCATCTTTAGTTTCGGGTTAAACTTCACCATACATCTGGGTGATTAAATTTATGCTCGGCTGTCAAGCTGGTAATCTTCATCTTTATTATTGCGTGATTGTAATACAATCACCATTTGAAACCAGCACGCCCAGTACGTCCAGCTTCTAAGTGAATAAAGCAGTCTCAAATCATTAGGAATATTATAGTTAATTACGTGGCGCACACCTTCACATCATTCTCGACTGACTCATTAAATCACTAGCGACCAAGCAGTTAAGTAAAATTCCATCATGAACACGACGTTGTATTTGTTTTCGTTCACGCGAGTTAAATCGTGAAGAACTCCAACATTTAGTCCTTGAAATTGAGCAGTTACTTACTTCCTCAACTTCGCTTTTCTTATTTGCAAAACAAGTGCTAAATAAGGATTAATAACTGTTGTAATTTGCATGAGAGCTCTAAACGCGCAAGGAACTCTCTTTTCTGGAATTAGAATGTATTCAATTTTTCCAAATTTCGCATTATCAACTTTCGATATATTGAGCATTTTCTAAAACATTTTTAAGAAATGATCTCATTTGAGTAGGAGATAGCTGAAGCAAGAAAATACTAAGCACCGACAGTTTTTGCAGTACGTTTTAGAAATTTTTATCAATATCTTCCACATCCTGAAATCAATCATCATATCACATCTCATCGATAACCAGTCTTCGCATTTCTAATAGCAAGAAGCACTGACATCGATCTAATTCCTCAAAACACGAGTAGAAGTTGTTCCAACTATAATGTGTGGCATTTGATAATTTTCCATATCCTCGATTCAAATCTTGACCACCACCTGCATTAGCGTAATTTTTATATCATCTTCTACTAAACTCTGCAATATGGACTCGCCATATCATAAAGCTGATGAGACACTCTCAAAGTTATGCCAAAATTATACTCTCTTTAAGTCTTTTCTCTTCTACATTTAGCTATACTAAAATGGTAATAGGAAAGAGTGACTCTCTCCCACTTCCGCTTCCAGATTTTGCCACAATGTTTTTACCTTTAATACAGGTGAGAATACCTCTTGAATTTTCGGTGACTATACACCTAACTCACTTATTGCTTTTATTTACAAATTCATTGAAACTCTATATTGTTCAAATGACTCTTGATAACACACACATCTCCTATTTTATCTCCATTGTGAAGTTCTTAAGATTCACTGTTTCAAATATTAAATACTAAGTTCCTCGTATTTGATGTACACAATAATAACCATTTTCTATTTATACAATGAAATACCGCTAATGTTTATAAACATACCGTTAGCATAATCATTCATCAAACACTGTTGGAACCTTTTTATTATCTTAATTATTTTCATTATTTTCATGTCAGTCTCGCAGCCTCAAATCGCTCTTGCACCTTAATTCAACATATTTTTCCAGCAGTTTCTTTATCTTTTATCACACCGCTAGCTTTTACTTGATGTTGTTTCCTACAACACTTTTCATAAGTCAACGCCCTTCAAACGTTGCACACCCGAAACCAAACCCAGCTGAAGCTTTTAACAAAAACTCAGCTTTTGCCTCTTGCTAAATGACAATTCACAAGTCTCTAACTTTTCTTCATCACTTGCCAAGGCAGCATGTTTTCATTGATAACTTTCCAAACATTTTTCCCTATAGCTCTTCTATACCTGACGGACTTCTTCCTTCAACATATCCATATTTCTCCATCCTGCAAATCTTAGCGGACATTTATAACCATGTCAACTTACCAGGCACCATTTTATTGCTTCTTCGCTTCAAAACTTTAGCTGCTGTCATTGCTCCTAGCGGGAATCCAACCAGCTGCAACTTCTCTGGCACTGTTCCTTCCAAGTATTTTTACATCTTTCACAGCAACTCATTTACAAATACCATAAAAACTTATGTTCAGTCGCTTCTACACAATTTTCTGCATTCGACTTGTTGATGTTTTATTATATAGATCAATATTTATTTAATTCCATGTTTCTACTCTATTCTAATATTCTCTAAAATATTTTTATATCTTTTGTTCTTAAACCAACGACATATGTCTATAATCATAGTCCTCCTGCTTTTATTCATATTTATCATCATTATAATGAATTCTGCTATTAAACCATCTTTTTACTAGGTCTCCTACTTTTCAGGTTATCTTACCGTATGGTCTATTTCATCTTCATTGTAACGTCCAGCACCTATAACCATAGCTGCTTTTCCTATTTCTCAGCCTTAATTTTTTCTACAAACCATCTTTAGTTGAATAAACTCAGATGTTGATTTCATAATGGCAACAACTTATAGTTAACGATCTGTCCATCTCCTCAGCCACTAAGGAGATAAAGTCTTTTGTACCCCTAAAGCTTTCCATTTTTTATTACTTCATCTATTTTTTTCTTTTCGCTAGCCTCTTCAAAAAGTCTCAACTTCACCTTTATAAGCTATGCAATATAAACAATTTACAACAACTTTTTAAACTGTTTAGGACCAATGACCTTTAGCGCTCTTTGATACTTTCTATTATCTCATTAGCATTACCTATATTATATCCTAATGGTTCATCCATATTAGTAAGAACAGCAGTTTTTCTTCCAACACTATTACCTATTCAACCATTCGACGAGATAATCTACGCATCTCTATAGTCTCTATAAAAGCACCACCAATTTACCAACACTGGCATTATTGTCGGATTGTATGGCTAACTTTACCCATAATAATGCTGGCCATCAATGGATATCATCTACTGTTGCTGTAAATATCACGCACGCATAAACTTTTTTTGTCCAATGGTACAAATGTTATCACTGTATCCTGCTAAGTCCAACCCTGTTTTTACCTGCTACTTACCAGTTCTTCTTCTAAAGGCTTTCAAACTTAACCTTTTATTGATTCAAATTGCTGGTTGTCTTCTCCTAGGCGACCGCCTCTTTTCTCCAGAAAGTTTAGTTGTTGCCATTCCTAAGCTGCTAAAATTGGTCCCAAGACAGCCAAATTCATCAATTAACTCTAGAACAAGCCGACAACCATAATAATCAAAAGATTATCAAAAGCACACGTCCTCGAATCTTCTACTTTTAATGCAAATTTAACTCTTCTTTTGTCATATTGTTAAAGCCACACAGCATTAAAAAAAGCACTCATTTGATAACGTGAATAGTTCTGTTGATAACCTCTTCATTAGAAAATCTATTTCTTCTTTAGTTAGTTCTTGCCTCCTTTCTTTTTTTGATCTATAATATCGACAGCTCTCATAGTAACTCTTTTATTTTAACGACCATAATTATATAACCATACTCCCCCTAAATTTTATTATACCTCTACAAAATAAATATGTTTTTAATATATAATCTATTATGATACTCACATCCTAAACTATAA
>BNJU01005628.1_pt1 | contig 98185 bp, 92 predicted proteins | sample 8539281 | NCBI WGS metagenome assembly BNJU01 (sample SAMD00202456, study PRJDB9452) | human saliva metagenome | isolation source: human saliva | place: Japan | reverse complement strand
CAGATACATGGTAAATCTTTTTATGCTAGAAAAAGACCCAAGAAACACCGAAGCACCTCATATCAACATATAGAGCCCCAAAAAGACATCTTAACATATAAAAATTTCTCACAAGAAAAATACTGCGGAATTAAGGGTATTCACGTTCAAGAGATACCCATTCGCATCCGCTATCTGCTGCCGAATATCCTTCAATAGCTTACAAGTACTCTTCCCTTTTGCCATAACTTTATTTCTTATTACACTTCTTTTTCCTTATGCGATTTCGGTCCTTTCTTCGCCTTATGCTTCCCAAACATTTTATCGCATCCACCCTAATAGTACAGGTTCGTTCATCATCACTGAGTCTTCAGTAATATAAATATCATTATTCTTTTTATCTAAGAGTTCTTTAACCGTCACACTCATTTTATAATAACCAACAGCTATCACCTCCAGTGTATCAGTTGGCAGAACCTTTCACAGCATAGTCGCCCTCAATAGCGGTGACAGTTCTTTTTCTTCGTGTCCTTCGACTCAACAACGGCTCCAATAACGGGCTCCCTTTTGTCTTTACTATCGAATACTTGACCACGTAAAAGCACAGCATCAGAGTGACCATTGGTCAGGTCTTCCGCTCTTATAGTATCTTTCTTTATTGTCTTAGCCGTCAAGTCAGGGGTTTGTATTACTCTCTGGATTTGTACCATAGCAGCCATTGGTAATACAGTCACACAAACGCCAGCTGCAATGCCAGCCACCTTCAAACCAAATCCACTATGCTGCTTGTTCTTTAATTGTTCTTCAAGGTAACGGATTTCCTTCTCACAACCAGGGCACGTACCTATACATTCACCCTTATGGTGGCACTCTTCAGGATGATAGCTTATTCCATTCTCATTCGCTATTTTCTGACGTACATCCTTCAAGACCTTACAAATAGTTCTTCCATCTTCCATAAATTATTATTTAAGCGTTAGTAAATAAAAGATTTTTGCTACAAAAATATAAAAAGAAGAGAAACAAAAAGCAAACTGACATTTTTTTGTTATTACATGACGATAAATTTAATCGTTCACAATAAAATGCACATAAAAAAATATTAGCTTATCAACAGATGACGACATATTTACGCCGCTTACTTAAAACATCCCTTGTATATCTACTATTTGTATCTTGCCACAAATAAAATGATAGTTACAAAGTTCAACAGACCTATTCTAACCTCTTGTTGATGCTCCGCACTTGTGGTGCGGAGGCTTAGCACCACTTGTGCTGAGGGCATATTACCTTACGCGAGTTCGGGATAAAAAGGCTTGAAAAAGTTGCAACCAGAATCATAAAGCACTGATAATAAATCCGCGATCAATGAATTATGAATTGTAAGCTCTCAAAAATGAGTACGCCAAGTTTACTAATATCGAGTTGCTGGACGCATGATACTTACCATAAGCGAGGTTCAACTTGAATTGTTCAAGGTTGATACCCGCACCAACACTGAACCCAGCACCATGCACACTGGCATTGTCTGCCTTACCAATGGTCATTTCGTCTGCCTTACGGAAGTTGTAACCACCTCCAACCCAAATACTTTCAGACAACAAGATGTCTGCACCAAGGTTAAGATGATTGATAAAACGATAGTCATAATGCGTAAGATCAACAAGGGTTGCAGACACTCTGACTGGGAGGGCAGCAAAGGTCTTGCTCACACCCACCTGCACATCAATTGGCATCTTACCATAATCCTCTTCGTAAGCCTTAATTTGTCCACCGAGATTCTTGGCAACTAAGGATACCGACCATTGTCTTTCAGGCTCATACCAATTGAGACCAAGGTCAACACCCACTGCCATAGAGTTGTAATTACCAATGTAAGAAGTGATGAACTTTGCCGTGATACCACCCATAAGGTTGCGTGCCAACTCGTAGGAAAAGATACCTTCAACAGCGATTTCGCTGGCATTGAAAGTACCCGTCTGTACGTTGTTCGCATCGACCTCCTTCATCTTTCCGTAGTTCATATACTGTACTCCACCTGCCAACGTTGCTTTCTCGCCCAATGCTTTGGTATAAGAAGCACCCATATAATGCGCCCCACGCATATAATTCATATAGCTGAGTCCCACCGTTTTATCGCTCACAGAAGAGGCCAAAGCAGGGTTAGAGAACATCAGTGAAGGGTCGTCCTCAATGATAGTAATATTCTCACCGCCCAATGCTGCAGCGTGTGCACTCACTGGAAGACGTAAGAAGTTGTATTCAGTTTGACTCTCCTGCGCCCTGCATTACAACCGCAAAAAGGGTGAACAGGAGGGTGAAAACGATTTTTTTCATTTAATCTAAATTAATTTCTCGGCAAAGTTACATCTTTTTCCGAATATCTTATTACTTTTGTCGTTGCAACTTATAATGTGGCGTTTTTATGCTCATTATGGTTTGTATAACGGCATAAAAGGGTGTTTAGTATATCTTATCTTGGAAATAAAGAAGTCAAATAGAGCAGATTTAGAGAATAAGCGGTGGATTGGTTTCCTCTTGGGAATCATTGTTGCGCTGTCTTTCTTCTTTGTTGCCATGGAATATAATGCAACGGGAAGTGACGATGATTCGGCTAATACTAAGGCCATCAAGAACGTCACACTCCATGATATGGATATGCTACCCTGCCATCGATCAGCAGGATCTGGCTAAGACACAAGAGGACAAGAAACCACGATGGAGGACCTGCTTAACCTCAAACGCCGTGATATTCCGAATAAGGTAACGCCTCACGATGCAGGAAGTATGAACTCAAACGATGAGAAAACGGGGGCTCCGCAGGTGAGTGAAGAACCGATTGTTATGCCCATGGTGACCACAACTCCTGAACCTCCGAAGATAAAGGAAGAGGCTAAGAAGGAGATGGAAAAAATGACCGATGACACTTCCGACAAGGTTGTAGAACGCTATGACGACAAGGTTAGCAAGCGAATCCTCTCTGAAACACCAACACCACCAGGTGGATGGGTGGAGTTTATGAAGTGGCTTACAAAGACATTGCAATATCCTGCTGCTGCAAAGGAGAACAAACTACAAGGAACAGTGAATATTACTTTCATCATCAATGCTGATGGTACGGTTAATGATGTCAAAATAAAGAATGGCAAAAGTACCTGTTCTCAACGACGAAGTTCTGCGTGTTCTCAAGACAATGGGTAAGTGGAAGCCAGGGCATTGAGAAGAATAAACCATGCCGTTCATTGATAGAAATTCCGTTTGTCTTCCAACTCTCTTGATGCTTCTGAGCTATGAGAGAATGTTTAAACGATGAATATAAAATAACTTTTTAACTACACCTCTATATGTACACTGCCATGAAATTCTAAGTAAAGTAAACGAGTATATAAACAACCTTACTTATGACCGCAAGCCACAAAGCTTGTACGAACCGATAAAATACGTCCTTTCATTGGGAGGAAAGCGCATCCGTCCTACGTTGATGTTGCTTTCTTACAATCTTTTTAAGGACGACCCAGAGGCGATTCTCTCACCGGCTTGCGCCCTTGAGACTTATCATAACTATACACTCTTGCATGATGACTTGATGGATGATGCGCCACTTCGCCGTGGACAACAGACCGTTCACGTGCGTTGGGATGCCAATACGGCTATCTTATCGGGCGACTCTATGCTTGTGTTGGCCTTTGAAAGAATGGCACAGTGCGACAGTAAACACCTCAGTGAGGTGCTTCGTCTCTTCACTATTACAGCACTTGAAATTGGTGAGGGCCAGCAGTACGACATGGAGTTTGAGAACCGTAATGACGTAAAGGAGGAAGAGTACATCGAGATGATTCGTTTGAAGACCAGTGTTCTGTTGGCTTGTGCGATGAAGATTGGTGCTATCCTCGCCGATGCTCCTAGCTGAAGACGTGGAGAATCTCTACAAGTTTGGTGAGCAGATTGGTCTTGCTTTTTCCAGCTGCAAGACGATTATCTTGACGTCTATGGCGACCCAAAGGTATTCGGAAAAAAAATAGGTGGCGATATTATCTGCAACAAGAAGACCTACATGCTCATCAATGCTTTCAACAAGGCGAACGCTCGTCAACGTAAAGAGTTGGAGAAGTGGATTGGCTGTGAGAACTTTCAATCACGAGGAGAAGGTTGCTGCTGTCACTGAGTTGTATAATAGCATCGGCGTTGACAAGATGGCTATTGAGCGCATCAACTATTATTTTGATGAAGCAAACAAATATATCGCTGCAGTAAACTTACCTGATGAACGCAAGGCAGAACTGTTAGCGTATGCGCAGAAGATGCTGCATAGGAAGTGGTAAAGAAAAAGCCTCCCCCGACCCCTCCGAAGGGAGGGGAGCCCAAATAGGAAAGGCTGGGGAAAGATTAGAGGGAAAAGAGTTGCAAATTAGCAACACCCAAATACTCATCAACATCAATTTCACCCAACACCCATAAATACTTCATCAACACCCAATATTCAGCACCCAACACCCAATAAATACTTCATCAACACCTAATATTCAGCACCCAACACCCAATAAATACTTCATCAACACCCAATATTCAACACCCAACACCCAATAAACACTTCATCAACACCCTAATATTCAACACCCAACACCCAATAAACACTTCATTAACACCCAAGATTTAACACCCAACACCCAATAAACACTTCATCAACACCCAATATTCACCCCCCAACACCCAATAAACACTTCATCAACACCCAATATTCAACACCCAACACCCAATAAACACTTCATCAACACCCAATATTCAACATTCAACACTCAACACCCAATAAACACTTCATCAACACCAATATTCAACACCCAACACCCAATAAACACTTCATCAACACCCAATATTCAACACCCAACACCCAATATTCAGCACCCAACACCCAATAAACACTTCATCAACACCCAATATTTAACAACCAACACCCATCAACCAACACCCAATGATAATAGACACTCACGCCCATTTAGATGTAGAAGACTTTGCTGACGACCTTCCAGAGGTAATCAATCGTGCTCGTGAAGCGGGCGTAGGAAAGATATTCCTGCCTGCTATCGACCTCAAATCAGTGGATACTGTGTTGGCTGTTTGCCGACAGTTTCCCGACACCTGCTATCCAATGATTGGACTGCAGCCAGAGGAGGTACGTGAGGATTGGCGTGAGGTGTTAGATGCTATGCACGAACGAATCCTTCTCTCGCTTCGTCAGAAAGCAGAGGGAACAGCAAAACCGGGTGAAACAGTGATTGCAATTGGTGAGGTAGGACTCGATTTCTATTGGACACGTGAGTATGAAAAACAGCAACTTGCGGCCTTTGAAGAGGCTGTGAAGTGGAGCGTTGAGACTCGTCTTCCGTTGATGATTCACTGTCGTAAGGCACAGAACGAGATGCTACATATCATGCAGCCGTATGAGAAAGAGCTACCAGGTGGTGTCTTCCACTGCTTTACTGGTAATCAGAAGGAGGCAGAGGCATTCCTTCGTTTCGACCGCTTTGTGCTTGGTGTGGGTGGAGTATCAACCTTTAAGAGCAGTCATCTACGCGAAGACCTACCCGCAGCTGTCCCTCTCGACCGCATCGTCCTTGAGACCGACAGTCCCTTACATGGCGCCTGTGCCTCATCGTGGTAAGCGCAACGAAAGTGCCTTCATCGTAGAAGTAATGCGTACCCTCGCCCTTAGCTATGGCGTTGATGAAGCCGAATTTGCCCGCCAAACCAATGAGAATGTGTGTAGGGTGTTTGGTGTTGAATGTTAGGTGATAATGAATTGACAAACTGCGGGTAGGGTGTTTGGTGTTGAATGATAGTGATAATGAACTGCTTATAGCAATAAATACTGCAATTTACGGTAATCATAATTATAAATTGTGAATTATGAATTATGAATTAAGTGGGCGTGAATTATGAATTAAGTAGATGTGAATGTGAATTAACAAAATATATGAAGAAAAATAACCATCGCCATTGACGGCTTTTTCATCTTGCGGAAAAGAGCACAATGGCAAAAGACCTTGCCAAAGAGATTGGCTATATCTATGTAGATACGGGTGCAATGTATCGCTCCGTGACACTCTATGCGCTCCGTCATAACCTCTTCAATGCAGACGGAACGATTCGTGAAGAGGAGTTGAAGGCACAGATGAAGGATATCAACATCAGTTTCCAACTCAATAAGGAGACGGGGCGTCCAGACACTTACCTCAATGGTGAGAACGTTGAGAACGAAATCCGTACGATGGAGGTATCATCTCACGTTAGCCCTATTGCCACACTCGCCTTTGTCCGTAAGGCACTTGTAGAACAGCAACAGCGCATGGGAGCAGAGAAAGGTATCGTTATGGACGGTCGCGACATCGGTACGGTGGTCTTCCCGAATGCCGAACTTAAAGATATTCGTTACCGCATCTGCCGAGGTACGTGCGCAGCGTCGCTATGACGAATTGAAAGCGAAGGGAATGGAAGCAGACTTTGCCGACATCCTCAAAAACGTACAAGAGCGCGACTATATCGACTCTCATCGTGAGACATCCCCGCTTCGTAAGGCTGATGATGCCCTCGAACTCGATAATAGTCAACTAACAATTGCCGAGCAAAAGCAGTGGCTTTACGACCAATATTGTAAGGCTGCTGAGGTATAACGAACTAACAAAAATAGCCTTTTAGGTCCTTTCGTTAAAAGCGGTGTGACAAACGTACACGCAATTAACGAAAGGACCTATTTTTATTCTTCAAAGCAATCCTAAACACTATCAACAAGCTATCTCGCCCCACCCTTTCACAATGAAAACGACACATTCATAACACCGCTAAAAACGACAATAAGTCTTTGAAAAAAATCATTACATAATTACGATTAAAACCATGTATAAAAAGCGAAAAACACCCAGAAAAACAAAGTCTGCAATCATCAGTAAATCAATTAGTTATCAAGTCACACAAGAAAAGGTGCTTAATTAGACTTCAAAAGGGCGTTAGTAAGGGTCTTAAAGGGCATCTTTTGCAAGCCAATTAGGCGTTAATAGAAAGTCAAAAGAGCATGTATTGATTTTCGAAGTGATAAAAATAATTTACAACCACACATTGATAAGGGAATCATTATGATAGTAGCAAGCGAGAAAACTAACTAACGCAAGAAGCAATAAATCTAAGATTTATGAATTAAGAAATACTAAAATCCACAGAATTATACATTGATCGGACCGCTATCTCAACTTAAAAATGTTATCTTTGCATCTATGAAGTTTAAAAAGATAATAATGCTCATAGCCTGCATATTCTCTTTTGCAGGTTTAAAGGCACAATATACTATTCAATGCGAAGACACCTGCAGCCACGTTCATGGGCTTGATATGAGCCATTATCAAGGTGATGTATGGTGGGAAACAGTAGCTGAAAACAGCAATCATAAGCTCAATTACGTTTACTTAAAAGCCACTGAAGGCGGATCACGCATTGACCAACGCTATCTTGATAACATTGAGGCAGCACAGCGTTATGGTATGAATGTTGGTTCTTACCACTTCTATCGTCCTGCCGTTCCACAAGAGGAGCAGTTACGTAACTTCCGTATGCAGTGCCGTCCACAAGACCAAGACCTCATCCCAATGGTAGACATTGAGACTACTGGCGGACTGAATACAGAGGCTTTACGCGATAGTTTACAGAAGTTTCTTGTGCTTATGACAAAGGAGTATGGTGTCAAACCATTAGTTTATACCTACACAAACTTCTATAACAGGTATCTCAGTGGTGCGCTTGACGGTTATAAGCTCTTCATTGCCCAATATAACGGACGTGAACCGGAACTGAATGATGGAAGAGACATCTTTGCCTGGCAGTACACTGGAAAGGGACGAATCAACGGTGTAAACGGATATGTTGATAAGTCTCGACTAATGGGTAACCACAGTATGCGTGAGCTGCGATTCCGACGAAAACGTTAGCTTCAACAACAGAGAGAAGAAAACAGATAATTATCCACACTACTATAATCTTACGTTAGATAAATGATCATCAAATGCCCTGAATGTGGCCATCAAGTGAGCGACAAAGCTCCCGTATGCCCAAGCTGCGGTGTAGAGATTGCCGGACATATCATTAAATGTTCTAATTGTGGTGAATTATACCTCAAAGAGGAATCATCATGTCCGAACTGTCATCATACGGAACACCACACAGCGTCTTCCGTAACGAATACTGAACATCACACAAGTGAGCAGCAAAAACCTGTTGCTCTCGTGTCAGTTGACAAGAAGGAAGCAACTGGAGACAATGATGTTATTGCCCCAGTAGAAGAAACGGAGAAGGAAAACGGATAATTACAAGGATAAAACACAGGATTCTTTTTAACGAACCAGAGATGAAGGAAGCAGCAGTTAATGCCGACTTCATCATTGATGACAATGCAGACGAGGAGATAATTGCCAAAGCTGAAGCAATAACAGAGGACGAAGAAGAAAGGACTCCCGACAAGAATAACCATCTATCATTAGCTGTATCACTACTCATCGCTGCTATCACGGCAGCTGTATTGCTCTTCCTCTACAATCAAGGGGTGGGCGTAAGCAAAGCAAATAATGAGCAAGAGGCTTTTCGCACAAGCAATGAGCAGTAACGAACCAACCGTACTTAAGAATTACCTTCAGGAGAATCCTACTGCCTCTAAAGCACATATCAACAGTATATCAGCTCGATTACAGGAACTAACAAATTCTACTCAAGATGCACAGCAAGCCGATAAAGACTTGTCTGCAGCATTGACCAGTAACTCAAAGGAAGTGTTACAGCAGTTTATTGCTAAATATCCAAAACTCAAAACATCGCAGTGAATTGGAAGCAAAGATAGACGAGATTGACTGGACACAAGCTGTAGCTCAAAAACAACGAGAGTGCATATCTTGGCTATAAGGCACAACATCCAAATGGGAACCCATAGCAAGGAAGCTGATGAGAAACTGAAAGGTTTTTCTCACATCAGAGAAAAACAGAAGATCCTGTAGATAGCAAAGGTTACAGATGGCGAAAGAGCAAAAGCCGTTGCTGCGGTACGCCAACTCTTGCAAGGTATTAATAGCAAGAGCAGCGACAAGATTTCCAGTGCTGTTGCTCCATCATTAAACTTCCTCGGTGCAGGTGGCTCTACATCAAAGGATATTCGTCGTTACATGACTGACAAACTTTATCAGGCTGATGTAAAGACACTCAACTGGCACCTTGGTCCACCTGCTGAGGTGAGCAAAAAGAGCAATGATGCTGGTGCAGAGGTTCGTATAAAGATTCCAGCTACATTGAATATCGAGCGTAAAGGTGGTAAGTCTAAGCGTAGTTATGTCATCTCTGCAACTGTCAAAGATGGTAGAATAACCCAGATTAATTGGTAAATAGATTCAGGGCTTACCCTTTAAGACAAATAAGTCATTAGCACTTAACAAGTTTTCTTTTTATTGTCGAACAGATTAATTGTCTTTATTTCTAAGAGGTAATGATTTACTCCAAAACAGAAAGGCTGACATAATATCGAAAATAAAACAAGAATCTTAGGAAACAACACAAAAACAAGAATTCTTGAAACATTGTGGTCTAATGATCGATTTGAGTTAAAACTTGCTGTCACTTCTGTCACTCATACCAAGCTGATAAATGCCTACATTTCATTCATTTACACGAAATGTTAAAAGTGACAGCAACTCTTTTTAAAAACTATCAAGTGGTATCTCTCAATCTTTTTATGAGAGATGTTTAAATAGGATAGCTGCTCATTTTACAAACCCATCAACACCCAACATTTAACACCCAACACCCACGTTAATTCTCAATCTTTTATGAGAGATGTTAAATAGGATAGCTGCTCATTTTACAACCCATCAACACCCAATATTTAACACTCAACACCCACGTTAATTCTCAATCTTTTATGGGAGATGTTAAATAGGATAGCTGCTCATTTTACAAACCATCAACACCCAACATTTAACACCCAACACCCACGTTAATTCTCAATCTTTTATGGGAGATGTTAAATAGGAGAGCTGCTCATTATACAAACCATCAACACCCAACATTTAACACCCAACACCCACGTTAATTCTCAATCTGATCGATAGTAGGCTTCTTGATCTCAGGCACAGGAGCCTTTACAACAGGTTCTGTTTGACCTTCTGGGACATTAGGAACAATGACAGGATTCTCTGGATCTACAGCATCCTCAGACTCGGTAGTTTCTTTCTTAACAGCTTCTGTTTTCTTCTTTTCCTTCACCTCATCTTCCTTCTCCTCTTCCTTTGTCAATACAGGTGTCTTCGGACCATTATCAATACCAATAACTTCACCAGACATATCCACCTCATACTTACGAGGAGGTGCCATCTCACGAGTTTCCATGAGAATAGCAAGTACTATCGCACCCACTACAAGCACTATAGCACAGATGGATACGGGTACCTTATAGGTTGGTTTCTTTTTCATTATCTTCGTGTTCTATCCTTTTATTTTATTTCCCTTTTCGCTTACTCCGTGATCTGTACACAATAAGGAAGAGGCTGTTGAAGCGTCAGAAAACTAATCGTTGGCTGATTGTCCTTCGTACAAATCAGCGTACTTTTGTCTCCCTTCACTGCATTACCCATGTCATAACCCATTGCTTTCACCTGTGCCTGCAAGCCCATGAAGGCTGCACGATTAAAGACATAGATGTAAACCGTCTTGCCATTTTGTGCCAAGAGAACCATACTGGAGTTACCACGTCTCATCGCTGTTGGTAGGAAATCGCTGGTTAAGTTCATATTCTTCACCCAGTTATAGTCCTTCCCAAACTCGTCAGACGAAACCCCTTTATAGATATAGCCTTGCTTTTCAAGCACCTGTTTGCCTACTTGTAGCGTCTTTGCTTGAAAGATTTTAATTGCATCAGCCACCGAAACAATATCTTTTTGCGCACGTGCTCCCATTGTAAAGAGAAGCACTGTAAGTAATAGTAGTATTTTCTTCATTCTTCTTTTGTTTGTTTATTCCGTGCCTCATCTGTCCTTATCGCTTTTTAAGCAACGACATTATGACACGTTACAAATTTATGAAAAAAATATGGAGAATGAGCAAGAAAAGAGAGGAAAAAGTCATGTTTGCAAGTTGACAAGTTTAAGAGTGAACAAGTGAACGAGTAAACAAGTTGACAAGTTATTTGTAACAATAAACACTAGTTAACAATGGTAATCATAATTATGAATTGTGAATTATGTGTGAATTATGTGAATTATGAATTGTGAATTATTAATTGAAAAGCATTAATATGAAGGTGTACCCTAATAGTCATCCTATTATTGATACACCTTCATTACTTTATGCGATAAAGCTTATATGCAATTACTATCTTTTCCTTTTAGAAGCTAAGCGCTCTTCACGCATCTTAGCCATCGCTTCTTCTTTTTCCTTAGAGCGTTGACCAGAAAGACGAGCAATAAGTTGGTCGAGATCAGTAGCTATATCCTTAAACTTAGCCATCTCTTCTTCGTTCTCAAACAACTTTCCTACCATGCAAGATGGGATATCCTTTGCCTTTTCCTGCAATTCTTTTCCACGCTCAGTAAGCGACACGTAGGTTTCCCTTCCATCCTGTTCACCCTTGACACGGGCAACCAAACCAAGTTGAGCCATACGCTGAACAAGTGGAGTCATTGTGTTTGAGTCAAGATAAAGTCGGTGAGCAAGTTCCATTACCTTCTGATTGTCCTCTTCCCAAAGAGCCATCAACACAAGATATTGAGGATAGGGTAATACCCTAAATTCTCAAACAATGGATAATAAGTTTGAGTGACAAGGCGGCTTGTTGTATACAATCTGAAGCAGAGCTGATTCTGTAATTTTAGCTGGTCGTATGCATATACTTTTCTACCTTAAATGTTTTGATAACTTCAAAAATATTGAAGTAAGAGTCAATCTATATTGTTTTGTTACCTGAAAAATCTATTTGTTCTGCAAAGGTACAACAATTTACATTTATCGTTAATAATTTAAGCCTATTTTTAACATTAATTGTATAGCTAAAACCGTGTTTTGATAGCGTGAATTCAACAAGCAAAGTAAATTTACTTAGTGGTTTGTAAAACAGTCCTGTGGTGTTTTTAAAATCTAATTTCTTTCTTGACCTCATGTTAATTTTCTTTGAATACTTCGTGATTTGTTGCTGGCTGATATGATCAAAGGTTTCTTTTTTGGCACGTATTGCCTAAAGTTAGTCCGTTAGCATTTTCTATCGTTGCCTTTCTGCCATGAAGCGTATGGGTCAAAGCAAAATATATGGTAACACCAAGGCTTTTTGGCTATCATTTCATGACAAAGCGAATTCTGTACCATTGTCAGTTGTAATAGACTTGATATGGTCTTTGAAAGGAGACAGTAAGTGTTTACAGTTCGTGCCAGTTCTTTGGCATTTTCCCCTTCTTAAGTTTTCTCATAAACAGCATGTTTGGTACTACGCTCTATCAGTGTTACGATGGCACCATGGTTTCCTCTTCCAACAATCGTGTCCATCTCGAAGTCCCCAAAAGCGTTTGCCGTCAGCTTTCAGTAGGTCTCTCACTGATGCTTGTTCTGTTGGGTATGGATATGCGTTTGCCACCAACAGGCCTGGTGCGATGCTTTAAACGTGTGACGACAGTGTTTTATATAATGTTCCCCCTTCTGCCTTATCCTCATGTATCATACGATATATGGTCTCATGGCTAATATACTTGCCGTCCTTGGCCAATACACGTGATATTTGTTCGGAGACCATTGCTCAGTAATAAGAAGGCACTTCGCCTCTTCCATCGACATCCTTGTCGACTGAACGATTGCCTGGCTTTCTGCCTTGTTTGTACTGCATTTGCTTGGGCAGTTTCCCAATTATAGTGTCTTCTGACTCCACTGTCACGTCTTATTTCACGAGACACTGTACTTGCACTCACATTTATCGCCTTGGCAATATCTTTTTGTTTCGTTCTATTTTGGAGTAGCACAGAAATTGTGTACCTTTGCTCCGAGGTTAGTGTTTGTACATTGCAATGCAAAATTAATTAATCTTTGGGGAGACAGAGGTCTCCCTTTCTTATTTTTATGCATTGCTTGTTGATTTTCTTCTCATGGGGGCTTCTCTGCTCCCAAACCCCTCGGTGTTTTCAGGTATAGATTATTAAGCTACACCAGCACTTGGGATTGCAGTTCTATGTTGAACTTGCGTAGCATAAAACAATAATAAGCGGACATAAACAATACAAATAGTCTATGCCCGCTTATATATAGTTATATGAGTTTATCTCTACTTTATTCAAAATAATAAAGGAAGGTAGCAATACCCTCAAGTGCTGGTTTGCGTTCGCCTTCAATCTCAATCTGGAACTTAATACCAGCCTTGCAGACACCACGAAGATTCTCAATACTATTGAGTGTGGCAACAAGACGAACACGTGAGTTCACGAGGACTGGACGACCAAAGCGCATCTTATCCATACCATAATTGACCATCATCTTAAGGTTATGCACCTCCATAATCTCCTGCCACATGTGTGGGAGCAATGAGAGTGTTAGATAGCCATGTGCAATAGTACTCTTGAATTGGCTTTCCACAGCTGCACGCTCTGGGTCAACATGAATCCACTGATGATCGAGGGTAGCATCAGCAAAGAGGTTAATTCTCTCTTGGTCAACGAGTAACCACTCGCTCTCACCAAGCTTCTCACCCAATCGGGCAGCAAGCTCATCGTAATTGTTTACTGTTAATTTTGCCATAGTTATTGTTTCATGTAATTTCTACATTACTGCATAGATAGTCTTTCTCTACCCTCCTTATACATGATAAGGTGTGAAGGGATGTACTATCATTCTGTGCACAAAAATACAAAAAACTTTCCAATTGCCCAAATTGAGCTACTCTAATAGGCTGTATTATGCCTCTACAAGATGTACACGCAATGTACGTACCTTACCATCTACAGCAACGTCATTGACGTAAACAAGCTTATAAGTAATATAAAGATAGCTACCAATCTTCTTAGCACTTGTCACCTCAATACGTGGTTCTAATAGATATATATCGAAATACTTAGCCAAGTTGCTGGTAGGCGTCCATGCTGTAACATTACCACCTCCATACTCGCTTTGCACCTCATTTGCCTACAAGTAAATCCTTTTCGTCATCACGTGTTATGTACATTTCAACCTTATTAAACCACAACTTGGTATTTAACCTTGAAATTGCTGCCGAGTAATCGCCATCAGCCTTAGTCTTATAACGCTTTGCAAAGAAATCTCTAAGTTCTATACTGCTACCAATAGTCAAATCATTGTCTAATGCAGAAAGTGGCTTAAAGCCTGTAAGCTCTACGTCAAAGTTAGCCAACTCTGTGTCGTGACCGTCCTTAGCAACAAGTTGGATAGAGAGCGTCATAGCGTTTGAACCATCGTTCTTCGACGCTTACTCTGTAAGATAAGGTACGAAACTTCTCTATCATACTTAAAGCAAAGAGGTATGGAAATAAACATCAGCGTGCTCATACACACCACGCATATATAACTACTAACCTCCTCTGTATTGACGCTGATTTGGTTGCGATAATACTCGTTCTTATTCATCTCAACACCGAGCGAACTACTCTTTCTACCCTTATAAAGTAATCGTAAACGCTACCAGACCAGACAATTGCTGCCAACATAACGCACATCGTTAACTGTTAGTATTTGCCCAATCAGCTGGTGTAAAAGGTGTAATGCTTGCTGCCACCAACGCTTGAAGAAGACAGATTAATAAACTTCTGCAAATACGCTGCAGTGAACTTACTATTATCCTTTCAGACGATAAAGTGTATCGAAATCAAAGTCTTTCAGATAGTTAACGTCTGTTTCTCCATGCTGCAACAGCACGTGATACCATCTCATAATCATTCGGGTTTCTGTGCAAAACTCACATATTCAACGTCCTTAGTAAAGGCTTTTACCACCGCTATTACCCTATTACCCTCAACGTAAAACGTACCCTTCTCTTCATCGCTATTCAGCACATCTATAGCCGTAACATTCAACGTCTTACCATTGACTGTTTTTATATCCTAAACTTGCCTTTGCTGTTTCCAATGCTTGATAAACATTCTGTTGCTTATCGAGATTGAGAAACTTCACAATATCCTCAGTCGTTACTTCTGCTGCATTTTGCTCTAGTAGATGGGTTTGGTTGTACTGGATCCACTGAACTTCCATCACCTCCACAAGCTGCACAGAGTAATACTATAGATACCGCAAAAATTATTTTTCTCATTGTTTTTATCCTGTTTTTTTAATAATCATTGAACTTTCACCCCTCGCTTCTTGCCATTCTAACAAAGTAGTGTAAAGCTACTGAATCCTTTGCAACTCACAATGATTCTAGATGCAAAGATACTTAAAAAAACTCGAAAAGTCAGTATCGACATAAGACTTTATCATTAAATCCATAGGCAAAATCATCTCACATAACATACCAATGAAGAATAACGGACGAATGATCTGAATAATGACACTCTGATAAGGACTCCGTTCGAATAATTCTAAATGATAAATTCTGAATTAACACAGTTTTCTGCTCACGTTTCAACATTTTTTTATAATTTTGTCCCCATCATGAGATATACTGTCAAATGCAATAACTGCGGTCGCGACTTTGTAGCTGAGACTGAGCAATATGGGACAATGAAATATCGTTGCCCTTATTGTGGTAATGTGTTAAACTGTAGGTTTGATGCCCCAAAGTCTTTCCGCACACGTGCTCGTTCCGTTATTCCATTGGCTGACGCCTCACCTATCGAGGTAAAGAAAGCCAAGAATCTGCCTGCAGTCTCAACTCATCTCGTTAGTTCACCCTCAAAAGAGAAACTTGCTGAGATGAGAAGCAAGCTGATGGAGGCTTCTCAGCGTGCCCTTCACGTATCTAAGCAGGCTGGTGAGACCTTGAAGAATGCGACAGAAAGTACCAGTGAGTTTGTAAACTAAATCGTCTTCTTGGCTTCGTCGTTTTCAAGAGAAATACACAGATGGCGATCTCTGGATATTCTTTGGATTCAGTTTTATTTTTATCCTTTCGGTCTTTGTAGGACTTTATGTCTGCGCAGAGGCTGTAAAACTCTTATCTGAGGGACACTCATGGCTGTTTAAGAACTATATTGAAATAAGAAATTCTTTCTAACTTTCGCATTTCTTATACTCTCTTTTCTTCTGCTTTTTGAACAGTAAGAGCTTAGAAAATATTATTACATTTCAAATACTCTTTTAGCCCTATTTTAGCTAAAAAGGCTTTAGAAACAGACTACTATAAGTTACAGATAATCAAAGAGTTAAAAAATCGTATTGCAAAAGGTGCTTTGATAAGGGCTTCAAAGGGCGTTACTTAGACCTCAAAAGAGCATCTCTTTGCAAGCCAATTGAGCGTCTTTCCAATGCTAATAAAAGCACCTATTGGTTTTTGAGTAGTGACTTATTTATTACAAAGTAGGAATTTATTATTACTTTCTTCACATATATTTCTATTGCTTTTATTCTTAGAGGTGTAATAGCTTCAATAAAAATAAACGAAGAAGTGATATAGTATGCCTTGAAAGTATGTGCTGTATGAAGGGTAAGACTGTAAAGTCACTAAGCAGTTTCTTTTAAGAATTCCATATAAAAATCTGCTTTTGTTTAATACTTTCTTTATATCTTTGTAGGGCAGAAAGAATGTTCTTCAAAAAGGAGGTAACACAGTGTTTTTGAGAGTGAACATAATCACTTGAGCATAAATGTGTTTAGCAAAAACAGAAAAAAATAATGCTTCGTTATATCAATACAGATATCGTCTTTCAGGAGTTTCCCGATGAAGTGACCCTTGCCATCAATATTTCAGGATGTCCATGTCACTGTCCGGGTTGCCATAGTCAGGTTTCTATGGGACAGATAGAGGGAATGAATTGACGGCTGAAACACTATCTGCACTGATTCATGGCGCGAAAGATACAATTACTTGTGTGGGCTTTATGGGGGGCGATGCCGACCCTGCAGCCGTCGATACGCTTGCGAAATACGTCCAAGAACGTCATTACGGACTGAAGATTGGCTGGTACACTGGGCGCACAGCAATCTCTCCGCTCATCGACCAACAGCATTTCGATTACATCAAAGTGGGACCTTACCTCCGCCATCTCGGTGGCCCTCGACTCCCCACGCACCAATCAGCGAATGTATCGTCGCAGTCCTGATGGCAGCTTTGAGGATATTACCTCCCGCTTTTGGAAGCGGCAGGCAGGTAGTAACTTGTAAGGAACACGCCTGTGTTAAATGACATCAAACTTAGTAGTAGTATATGTTGAGACTATAAGATAAATACATACTTTATCGACATATACAATTGAATGCCGACAACGTAGGTAGGAACGAGTCTTGAACCTACCTCCAAACCACCTACAAGAATCTTGTGCATCTTTTGCAACACTGTCTATGGTACCACTTGCCACACCATAGGTTAGTGACATGATGATAATAATCAGTGATAATGAGGGGATGAAACTGGAGGAGAAGGAACTTGGGAATAGCTGTCCTGTCACACTCAGGAGAATTGCGTGAGGGATAGCTGTGAGAAGAATCATGATAATCACATAGGCGATAAACTCGACTAATGCCACGCGAAGACCTGCCTTCTCACGGTAATGGAATTTGTAACGATTGTTTGTGGAGTTTGTTAGGCTGCTTCTCATATTTGATAGCATTGCACGTAGTGCAGTATAAAGACGACTACGAACGCACGCACCTGCTGCCATCACTGCCATAATAAAGTAGATAAGCAGTGGTGAAAGTTGGTTGCTGACAAAGGAGCCAAAGAACCAACGAATGCCCTCACTACTCAACACAGATCGCATCGGGAGCTCAGGAAAAGCTGCCGTAAGAAGCCATGAGAGCAGTATCAGTGCTAACTGGGCCATAAGAAGCACTAAGACTATATAACCTAACTTATTCCTCATCAGCATGGAGGTTATCGATGTCGATAATACGTAATTCTAATGCACGTACTACAAGACGCGTCGCATTAACGCTCATTCCATTGTTACCATCAGGGAAGAGCTTCTGTACGAGTTCGTTCTGTCGCTTCTCCAAACTCTTTACACCGAATGGCATACCACGTAGGTTAGTAATCTGTTCCTTGGTATAACCAAGTGCAAGATGGCGAAGGAAACGCTCATCATACTCGTCAATCTCGTAGCTAACCATTGCTTCCTGATGCATCAACTGACTGCTCACACTCAACTTAAATCGGCCTACAATCTTTTCGAGGATAGGCTGATTAAATACCATTCGCTTACCCGACATGACACTTGCCACGTCGCCACGTGTCAATAGTTCGCCACTCTTCAAACAGATACCATCAGCACCAGCATCAAGAACGTCGACCCATAGCTTTTCATTTAATATCTCACCCGTAAAGATAAGCACCTTCACATGTGGATAAGTTTGTTTTGTTTGGCGGCAGATTTCTACTCCCACCGTTGTTGAACCACCCAATCCAAGGTCGAGAAGCACAAGGTCGGCAGGTTTTTGCTTTAATGAGTTTCAGTAGGCAACTTTCGCTTTCTGCAGTTCCAATAATCTCGGCTTCAGGGATTTTCGTTTCGGAAGATACCCTCCGTTCCTTTTAACTCCAAGGGTACGTCTTCAACGATGATGACTCTAAAATTCTCCATAGTTATATTTTTGTTTTAGTTATGTTTCTAATTTGCTTTTGCCAAAAACCACATCTATTCTCACGCCATTTGGTGTCGCATTCTGCTGAGATACCACAGCCACGCTTATTGGTTGATTCACCATTGTCGCGGGACTATCTGTCGGCAGATAAAGAACATCAAACGGTCGGCAGAAGGCTGGAAAAGGTCGCGACAAATGTCATCAGAGAGTGTCAGTGTCGACATGATGACATGTAGGGTGACGTAACCTGCCTGATGCTCTTCGGCTGTGACCGTCAGTGGTTGGTTGTTATTGATAAGATATAGTATATCAAATAAATAAGCAAGGAAAAACAGGGTCGCCACTGATGAGTGGTGACTCGAAGGTTGTTGTCAGCTTCGATGGACTCACCAATGTCGTGATATCCACTGAGCGCGACACGAGTTTCACGGATCTCTACTTGGCTCATTGCCTGCTGACCAAGAATCTGATAGAGTTCTTTATAGTAGATTGCCAACTCGTCAATCGCATCAAGTTCACCATCAGGCTCGTCTACAAGCTGTCGAATACGTGAAGGATAGTACATCGTTTCATGCTTGAGTGTTGAGAGACAGTTGTCAAGAATACTGTTACTAATGTACAAACGCTCGTTCTCGTATTCCACACAACGCACCTCATCTTCGAGCATCTCTATATCTGATTGACTCTTCTGATTCTCTCCACAGAGGCAATTAGTGCCTCCTTGATCTGATTGACAATAGCAAGTAATCGCTCGGGAAATCTGTCGCTTACACCTTTCTCAACCTCTCTGAGCTTGTTTTCTTCGCTTACATCACTGAGAAGAATCGTGTTTATCTGCTTCACCCGCTCCAAACAGAACTGGTAGGAGAGACGATGACGATAATACATCACGTAATAAACAGGGAAGATTGAAAGCAGGAAGAGTACAAGAAGGGCAACAGCCACATTTTTATTCGTCTCCGACTTCATCATCATTCGACAGTACTCGCCCAATGAGTTATCGGCATAACGTTCCTTAAAAAGGTGAGTATAAACGGAGTTATTGTATTTATAAACCTCCCATTCGTGCAGTGCCAATGCTGCCACAGCACTCTCATTACGTATGTCGAGAATGATACCATAGTTCATCGGCAGGCTATCATGATACCACTTAATCTCTGCAGGGACAAGAGAAAGACTTCCAAGTCGCTTCATCAACTCCTTTCCTTTTGGACGAAGTTGGAGGTAATGGAGATTCAAATAGTAACGACATGTATCTGCATAAGCCAATGTCTTACTGTAAGAACCATTGATATTTGAGAAGTAAGCCGAGTCTGCATAGATGCCTGCAAGGGTGTTATAGTCCTTCTTTGCAAGAGCAGTAGCCTTGTCGCTGGCTCTTGTTGGGCGTGCCTGAGCCGTTAAGAGGGAGGCCGTAGCGAGGACAAATACCAACAATATACGGCTAATACCCTTTGGTAAACGGAAGTAGAAACGACTTCCCTTGCCCTTCTCACTCTCTACACCCATCTCACAAACAGAGAAAATCTGGCTAATCTTCTTGTATTTATTAATGATACCATTACAATTCATCAGTCCAAAGCCATGCGAAGCACTGTCTTTCTGGTCATAGATTGGTTTATGGTCGAAGATGTGTTGTTGCTGTTCCTCTGTGAGTCCACAACCCGTATCGGCAACAGATATCTCAACATAGTCTGGTTCTTCAATGGATGTAATCGTCACCTTACCCCCCTTATCGGTAAACTTACGGGCATTATCAGCCAATGTATTCACCATGAAAAGCGTCAGAACGCGGTCGGCTTTTAACAACAGCCTTCGTGTCCTCTACACGTAGGTCTATGCCCTTCATGTGGAAGCCCATGCGTCCTTTCTTCACGATATTGAATACCTGTTGTACTGGGAAACTCTCAATATGCAGCGACAGCTTACCTTGTCTAAGCTGAATCCACTCCGTGAGTACAGCGTTTAGTTCGTTAATCTTATCGGTCAACTCACGAATATAGGTATAACGTTCCGCCTGTACAGCATCACTTTCGCCACCCTTTTTGAGCTTCTCAATCTCATGCAACATACGGTCGATAAGTGGGATAACACCATTAACAAGCGATATCTTAGCCCGCTGTTCGAGGTGTTTACGCTTATTGTCCGTGAGATGTAACTTGTTGATAACAAGTTTTTCTGATATTTCTTCATACTTTTCAGCCAACTCTTCCATGTGCTGTTGGTGATGTTGACGCCACTGTTCAAGTGGAAGGAGGAGGTCGTCCAACGAACCCTGCGTGTCTTTTCTTCGACGAAGATAATGGAAGAGGACAAGCGAAGCAAGCACAAAGAAGATAGAGAGTGCCACAGCAATGATAATAAGGTTCAGCTGTTTTAAGGTTCGTTCTAATTGTTCAGCACGCGATGTAAGGTATCTGTCTTGTCGAGTTTCGTCCTGAAGATCAAGATAGATGTTGCGGTTATAATCACTCTGCTGTTTATTATTAATAGCCGAATAAGCCACACTCAACTGTTCACGGATAGACGCAACGAGGTCGGGTGCCTGCTTAATAGCTGGGTTATTGTGCAAAAGCCTTATTCAAACAAATAATAGCCGAGCGGTAATCCTTTATCTGCCAATAGCATGAAGCTAAGGTACGATAAGAACCTGCCGTCTGATAAACATCTCCATAACGCTGGAAGATATGCAATGATCGCTGTGCTAAGTTACCTGCAAGAAGTTTCTCAGGCATATTGTCAAGGTTGATATATTGGAACGACGGTAGGTTATCGTGCATCAATGTTGCTCGGCTCTTATCGTTCAGAATCAGCTCACTGATAGCCTGCAAGGAGTTTGCCTCCCAATAAGGGAAAGTTGTGCTGGCGTGCAAGCATATAACAACGTATGAGATATTCAAACTCTTTTGCTCTATGGCTTTCTGCGAATTTGTATTGATTATACCGCCCGAACCAATGTTATAGTAATAAGCCAATAGCTGGGCCATGTCGGTTTGTATCTTCCATCGGGATTAATCTGACTGATTGCCTTGATAGAAGGTTGCTCCAAACCTACGTAATAATAATATGTTGAAGTAACAATGGCAAACTCTGAGCGCGCATAAACCATACGACGACGTTGACGAGGAGAGAGTAGTTGCTCATCTTCTTCAATACGATGAAGTCGTTTCCGTGCTTTTTCATAGTAGTCGTAGAACTCCTTATTGAGCGACTCACGCTGACAAAGACGCATAAACTGAATGTCAGCTACTAAGAGTTCTACTTGGTTATCTGTGATTTTGAGGACAGAATCGAGTTTAGCATACGCTTCTGTAAAGCGCATCTTCATCAAGTCTACAAAGGCAAGATTGTTTAATGCCTCCGCCTTTCCAGCGTCATAGCTTCCTGCCAGGCTGTAAGCTTGATTCGCATAGATTCTCACTGAGTCGAGATTACGATAGTGTAAGGCGTATGCCTTGTCATTCAAATCGTCAACCTCTTGTACATATGGAACATTACAAGCAGCAAGCATCAGAAGGAGTAGACAAGCTACCCATCCCGTAATTATGCTGTATGTCTTTGTTCTCATCATCTTTTTACGTAGTCTTTGCTACTACTCCTCTATAAATCAAAGGCAAATATACAAAACTTTTCTCATATAATTCATAATTCACAATTCATAATTCATAATTATGATTACTGCTATAATTCAAAATTCATAATTCATAATTCATAATTATGATTACTATAATGGTAATTGTAGACATAATAAACAAAAGACATGGTAATTAAAGATATAGTAACCAAATAAGTAATTTTACAGTAACGAAGGTACGTGAAGACATGGCTACAAAGGAAAAGAAGATACAATAACAAGGTAATCGAAGGGATAGTAAAAATATAAGGGTTTGCTTCGTACAAGCCTATATAATGTAAATAAAAATTCAAAAGACTGAAAATAAAAAGGGCGTTAATTGGCTTTTCAATTAACGCCCTTTGGCTTGCAAAAGATGCCCTTTAAGACCCTTACTAACGCCCTTTCGAATCCTTATTAAGTACCTTTTGGAAACCACCCTACAACTACTTGATAGCAAAACACTTACAGAGGTGACAAAAAGACTCATTTTTAACCCTTTCTCTTACGCCTTCGTGACTTAAAATGTAAAAATAAATTCAGACACCAACTACGAGTTTTTCAAATTATACAAATTGTTTTTGTACGTTGAAACTTGAAATTTAAACATTGAAATCTTTTTATCCTTTGAGGTTTGAGATTTTCAACTTTTATGATTTGCGTTATTTATATTTTTCAACATCGGTAAACATAACCGTAACGTACTGATGAGAACTCCATTTGAATAATTCTAAATTGTATTAGTAATCATAATGATAAACGCTGAATTAAGATTAGCTATTTATAGCGCACAAAAAAAAGCTTAGAAAACTTATTACTAAGTATTTCTAAGCTGAAAAGTTGCGGGTGCAGGACTCGAACATGCGACCTCCAGGTTATGAGCCTGGCGAGCTACCAACTGCTCCAACCCACGATATTAATTAAGATCAATTCATCGATGAACCGTAGTGCATTTCTGAATTGCGAGTGCAAAGGTAGTGGTTTATTACGAAACTGCCAAAGAATTATACATTATTTAACAAACTATCCACTCTGCTCCTGCCACTTTCAAACTCTCTTTACTACCATTACCGTAGGTAACTCCGCAGGTGTGTGTACCTGCATTTCTTCCCATAAGGATATCAAATTCAGCATCACCCACCACAAGCGTTTCATGCGCTTTGAACGTTGAAATGACTTAAAGTCTTGAGCACTGATTCAGCTGCAGGTTTCTTATCGACAACATCATCGGCAGCAATCAGATAAGTGATATACTTCGAGAGGTCTAATTCGTCCATCAGTTTGGCAAGCGTTCTATGGCTACGGCTACTTGCAATGGACATCAGAATGCCTTGCGAAGAAAGTCTTTCCAACGTTTCAACCACACCCGGAAAGGCTTTTACAACACCCGGAACATTCTTCACATTGAATATTTCACTATACACTTCGGCACACTCCTCAGCCTGTTCATCTGTCATTGGAATGATAGATGAAAACATTCTTTAGTGGTAAACCAATCGTTCGAGCACATTCCTCACGACTTCTCATCGGTAGATTCAGTTGCTCTATCGTTGCAAGCATCGTATCGGTAATCAGCTTTCTGAGAATCGCCAAGCGTTCCATCGAAAGTCGAAGATGACGAGCCGAATACCAGAAAGAATCTCTGGATTAGAGAAAAGATCAGGACAGTAGCGAGGGCTTGTATCGCCATCACCCTTCAAAGCCTCAGCTTTCAGCCTGCTTTTTCCGCTTGAAATAACCCTTCACCTGTTTGTAGCCTTCCTTTCCAAGGATAGCAATACCGCCATATTGAAAGCTCTTTTGCCAATCCGAAAAAGACAGTAAAAAGTATGCCTTTCGTTGCCGTTGACACAGGGAAGAACACTTGTACGAAGGAAGAATATAAAAAGGAATACACATCAGGAATACGATGACACCTGTGCGAAAAAGACAGTTTTTGAAGATAACCTTTAATAGACATAACTGCACGTAGCATTATTTCAGAACGCAAATTTAGTTAAAAACTTTCTATTATACGCCATTCTAAAAAGCAATTTAATAATAAAAAGAGGTATATCCCACAAAAACTAATGCTGTGCTTTCGCACATTCCAACAATTATTAGTAAATTTTGCAGCGCAAAAATATTATATTGACTTCCCATATTTATGGCAGAAAAGATAAGAATCAAAGACATTGCTGAACGTGCAGGTGTAAGCGTTGGAACAGTTGACAGAGTATTGCATAAACGCCCGAATGTATCGGAATCTGCACTGAAACGCGTCGAGAAAGTATTAAAGGAGATGAATTATCAGCCAAATGTCTACGCAAGTGCACTGGCTTATAACAAGAGTTACACGTTCTATTGTTTGATTCCAAAGCATAGTAGTGAGGCTTATTGGGAAGAGATTGAGATTGGTGCAATGAAGGCCGTAGAGGCACGTAGAGACTTTTATATCGACTTGGAAATCATGTATTACAGCCGATTAGACTCCAACTCCTTTATTGAAACCTACCAGAAGTGCCTTAGAAAGAATCCAGATGGCGTTATCCTTGTCCCTACAACATTAGAGGTGACACGCCAGTTTACCGACGAATTGCATGACCGCAACATTCCTTTCATTCTGCTCGACTCTTATATGCCATCGTTGCAACCCCTGTCATTCTACGGACAGGACTCTATCCAGAGTGGTCGTTTTGCTGCGCGAATGCTGATGCTCATTGCTCAAAAGGAGGAAAGCATCATGCTAATGAAGGCAGACGAAGGACGGAAAGATGGCGAGTCGTCAGCAGGAGAATCGCGAGGTGGGCTTTCGTCATTATATGGAAGAGAACTTCCCTAACATTAAGATTTTAGAAGTAAACCTCCCATTAGATGAGGAGCGGAAGCGTTATGACCACATCTTAGAAAAGTTTTTCAGCGAACATCCAGAGGTACACCACTGTATCACACTGAAACTCTAAAAGGCGCATATCGTGGGTACGTTCTTGTTGAAGACGCATCGTAAGAATGTACAGATTATGGGCTATGACGTGGTGCATAAAAATGCTGACTGCCTGCGAGAAGGGAGTATATCGTTCCTCATCGCACAGCATGCTTACCAGCAAGGCTATTTCAGTGTTGACTCCCTCTTTCGTGCTATCGTGTTGAAAAAGAAGGTAGAGCCAGTCAACTATATGCCTATCGACTTGCTCATGCGGGAGAATATCGACTTCTATCATAGGTCATGGGGGTAAAAGAGCCCCACCCCGACCCAAACGAAAGGAAAGGTTGGAGAAGCCTCTCAACCCTCCCCGAAGGGGAGGGAGGCAAAATGCTAAAAAGAAGATGAAAGAGAGGATGTAAAAAGGAGGATAAAATTTAGAGAATAAGGAGGACAAAAAAATAGAGAATAAGGAGAATTAAAATAGATAAAAAGAAGGCGTTGATAAAAATGGTACTGACACTCAACACAAGATGTGCTAACGCTTAACACATAATGTGCGGAGGCTTAGCACAAGATGTGCAGAGGCTCAAAAATAAGATTTGATAAGTAAGAATAGGGGATGAACAATAGGTGAAGGTGGAATGAATCATAGGTTAATAGAAATCATCACCACCCAACACCCAACACTCAACACTTATTCCCCATCTCTATCACAATTCATCACCACCCAACACCCAACATTTCAACACCCATTTAACACCCAACACCCAACACTCAACACTTATTCCTCATCTCCATCACAATTCATCACCACCCAACACCCAACACTCACCACCCAACATTTAACACCCAAGATTCAACGACTCACCACTCATTCCCCATCTCCATCACACCATTCATCACCCAACACCTCAACACCCAACACCCAACACAACACATGACAGAAAACAAAAAAGGACTCCTCGCATTGAGTCCACTACTTGTATTCATCGTACTATATCTGGTCACTTCTATCGTATCGGGTGACTTCTATAAGGTACCGATTACCGTGGCTTTCATGGCTTTCGAGTATCTTTTGCTATCGCCATATCAGGAGGTTATCCGCTCGCAAAACGAATTGAGATATACAGCAAGGGGAGCCAGCACAGACAACATGATGATGATGCTGTGGATATTCGTACTTGCAGGAGCATTCGCCAACTCGGCTAAGGATATGGGCAGTATTGATGCTACGGTCAATCTAACCCTTTCCGTCCTACCAGATAATATGCTGCTACCGGGACTTTTCCTTGCCGCTTGCTTCATCTCTATGAGTATCGGAACGAGTGTTGGAACCATTGTTGCTCTAACCCCTATCGCAGCAGGTATTGCCACTTCTACGGGAAGTTCGCTTCCTTTCGTTGTCGCAATCGTCGTTGGTGGTTCGTTCTTTGGCGACAACCTTTCGTTCATTAGCGACACAACCGTTGTAGCAACAAGAACACAGGAGTGCAAGATGGCAGATAAGTTTAGAGGTAAACTTTTCATTGTTGCTCCCTGCAGCAGTCTTGATTTTTACTTGTCTATATCTTCTTGGGAAGAGACATACACACGACAGGACAGACCGCTATCGTTGACATCCACAGAGTTATTCCTTACATGGCAGTACTGATTTGCGCGCTCTTTGGCATGAACGTCATGGCTGTATTGACCATTGGAATCGTCCTCACGGGTGCTATTGGCATCATTGATGGCAGCTACGATGTCTATGGTTGGTTTGGAAGTATGGGCGCAGGAATCAAAGGTATGGGCGAACTGATTATCATCACGATGATGGCAGGTGGTATGTTAGAGATTATCCGTGAGAATGGTGGTATCGACTATCTCATTAAGATGATTACCCGACACGTCAACAGCAAGCGCGGAGCAGAGCTAACAATAGCCTTCCTCGTAAGTTTGGTGGATATCTGTACAGCCAATAATACGGTGGCAATCCTTACCGTGGGAGGAATTTCGAAGCAGATAGGCGACCGCTATGGCGTAGATAAACGTAAGGCAGCCAGCATCCTCGACACCTTCTCATGCTGTGCGCAGGGTTTGATTCCTTATGGTGCACAGATATTAATGGCAGCAGGTTTGGCAAAGATTAACCCTGTGAGCATCGTCCCATTCTTGTATTATCCAATGTTATTGGGCATCACAGCCTTCCTTTCTATCCTCTTCCATTACCCCCGCCGTTACTCATAACATATCATCATCACCCAATATTCAACACCCAACACTCACCATTCACACTCCATTAAACATATCATCAACACCCAACACTCATCACCTAACATCCAATCACCATGCAACCAATCGAATCTTCTGGAATGGATATCATTCAACGTAACTTCTTTCGTATCCTCTGTTCGGGCGCATTCGGCACGCAGTCGAACCTCGAATCGATGTCACCTTTCAAATGGCGAAGACTCATACAGATGGTTGAAGCACAACAAGTGATGCCTGTCTTCACCAATGGTATCGCAAGACACTCTATGGATGAAGGGCTCAACCTGCCAGAGAGTATCATTGCGGACATCAAAGCTAAGCAGGAAGAGCGCAAGACATTGGCTGCAAGAATACCCAAGACGGTTAGACTTAGCAATACATTATTAAACCGAAGATTAAAGAATCTCATCTACAACGAACTGCATAGTATTGACACTTCTGTCGAGGCCATTGATATGCTGAAATTGATTGTCAATAACTCTGAGACTATGTTTACATGTGGTATGAACTTAGGAGGAATCATCACGATGGGCGAATACCTGAGAACACGTGGCAATAAGGTAGACTTCGTGAAACTCGAAAACTGGTTGAATGTCCTCCAACTGCGTGCTATGGCAGAGCTACAAGGCAACGTCCTCATCTCCGTCTTTGGCTTTGAAGAAGACGAAATCCCCTTCGTTAGCAAGAGTGATCCTAATGCTTATCGTCTCACATTACGTAGTATTTCAGACTTAGCCAAGGACACTGCACACGAATGGCACTTCAAACAAAACGCCGTAGGATTTGTACAAAACAACAGTTCTGTACTTCGTCGCAATGTTCGTCGCAGTCTTCGTTACGTCAGTTATGCACCCATTGAGACAACAAGCAACTTTTTTAGCAACTTCGTCAGAAGCCTTTCTGAGATTGAAGAGTAAGCTTAATAAAACATAGATAAAGCCTTGCACCATGCGGACAAGGCTTTCTGTTTTAGTAGAATAAGTAGTTTTTTTCTACACTTTTCGCTCTCATTAAGCATTTAATCAGATATTTTTTGTATCTTTGTCCATGGATAGTCGAAATCCAGAATATAAAAACCTAAATACAAAACATTCGTTTAATCAAGATGAAAAAAATCTTACTTTCAGTGGCATTGATGATGGCTACATTCTCTCTTCATGCCACAGATGCGAACTACCAAGTAGTTCCTCTCCCACAAAGCATTACTGCTGAGAAGGGTACACCATTCGTTTTGGATGCTAACACCATTATCAACGTAGCAAGCAACGACGAGGCTATGCGCCGTAATGGTGATTTCTTGAAGCAATATATCCAAGAGGCAACAGGTATTGCACTCAATGGTTTGAACAAGAAAGGAAGTACAATTACCTTAAAACTCAATGCAAAGATTGAGAATGAAGAGGGTTATATTATCTCCGTAAAGGGCAAGAATATTACCGTTGAGGGCAAGACTCCACGTGGTGTTTTCTATGGTGTGCAGACACTTCGCAAGTCATTGCCATTGGAGAAGGCTGAGAACGTAACCTTCCCAGCAGCTCGTATCGTAGACTATCCACGCTTCGGCTATCGTGGTACGATGCTCGATTGCGCTCGTCACTATTTCAAGATGAGCTTCATCAAGGAGTTTATAGATATGTTAGCACTCCACAATGTCAACACCTTCCACTGGCATCTCACTGAGGATCAGGGCTGGCGTGCACAGATTGACCGCTATCCAAAGCTCACAGAAATTGGTTCAAAGCGTGCGCAAACAGTTATTGGTCGTATGACAGGACTCTTCGATGAGACTCCATACGGTGGTTACTATACCAAGGATGAGATGCGCGAAGTTGTGAAGTATGCAGCTGATCGTTATATCACTGTTATCCCTGAGATTGATATGCCAGGCCACATGCTCGGCGCATTAGCAGCTTATCCAGAGCTTGGTTGTACTGGTGGTCCTTACAAAGTGGCTGAGCAATGGGGCGTATTCCCAGACATCCTCTGCGCTGGTAACCCTAAGACCCTACGAGTTTGTGAACAATGTTCTCGATGAAATTATAGAAATTTTCCCATCAAAATACATCCATATTGGTGGCGACGAGGCCCCACGTACTCGTTGGCAACACTGTCCACGCTGTCAGGCTGAAATCAAACGTCTTGGCTTGAAAGGGCTCTAACGGCTTCTCCGCAGAGGCTCAGTTGCAGGCTCACTTCATGAATCAGGCTGCTAAGCACTTGGCAGAAAAGGGACGTAACATCATCGGTTGGGACGAGATTCTTGAAGGTGATGTAGACAAAGGTACAACTGTCATGAGCTGGCGTGGTGTGAATGGTGGTATTGAAGCGGCTAAGCGTGGCTTGGATGCTATCATGACTCCTGTAAACTACTACTATCTCGATTACTATCAGAGAAAGGATAACACGATGACGCTCATCGGTGGTTTCCTCCCTGTTGAGACTACTTACGGTTACAACCCTGTACCAGACGACGCTGCACCAGAGTTGAAGAAGCACGTTAAGGGTGTACAGGCAAACCTCTGGACAGAGTACGTCATCGGTCGCGACCTCGCTTTCTTCCAGCTCCTCCCACGTGTTGCAGCTATGGCAGAAACGGGCTGGACAGAGAACGACAAGAAGAACTTCGACTCTTTCAAGGCACGTGAGACACGTCTGAACGAGCTTTACAAGCACTTCGGGTGGAAGACTTGTCAGGACCTCTACAAGGAGAAGAAATAATAGCGATAACATATTAGTATCGTCTAATATAAATATTTAAGCACTATAATATATTCAGCTGATAAGGCATGAGGATTATTCTCACATCTTATCAGCTGTTTTTATTTAGCAAGTGATTTTCTTCCTGCCTTAATTCACGTAAGAAGTCAATAAAAAATATTGACATCAACTCATTAAAAACGCTCTAAAAAAAACCTAAAAACATCTCTTTTTCACCATCTCCGTAACCCACAGAGACTCAAATACTTGCAAGACACAAAAGTAAAAGGTGCTTTCTGGACTTCAAAAAGGGCGTTAGTAAGACCTCAAAAGGGCATCTTTGCAAGTCAATTAGGCGTCTTTTAGAAGCCAAAAGAGCATCTTTTAAAAAGCACGTTGTGAATTTATTTTACATATCCTACGAAAGCTATAAACACAACTACTATCCCCCTCACATAAAATGCAGCAAATTATTGAGCCAAATAGTTGCGCCGTATTGAATATTTTTTTATATTTGCGAGACCTTAATCAACGAGTCCTATAAAGAAAAGAGACTAATACATAGAGGGCTTTCCGTATACAAGTCAACCCAAAATTAATGATTATGAAAAATTTACGCTTTCTGTATCACATTCATGTTGTCACTGCTTAGTTGCCTTGGACAAGAGACACATATCATTGAACCGAGCATTCTCGAAATTAGTTATCACACAAAGGTATCTTAATAGTTATGATGACTATGTGCACTTAGGATAGGGAAAGAATGTAAGTGAATATTTTAGCTATCATAAATTACGGTTTGACTCTTTATTAAATAATCCTGAAACAGAAGAAGCGGCATTTTACGAATGGATAGAAAGAACCAAAAAGTAAGAATCAAACTACTAAGGTTGAAAGTCCTGGTCACGGAGATCGTATTTATAGGAATCTTGAAGAAGGTAAGACATTTACTTACACACAAGTTTGGGATTCTTATTATAGGATAGTAGAAGACATACCCACACAAGAATGGGTAATTTGTGAAGACAGTACACGGAAGATAATCTGTTTAAATTGTACGATGGCTACCACACATTTCCGTGGACGAGACTGGAAGGTGTGGTTCAGTGAGGAGATTCCTTTACCGCTCGGTCCGTGGAAATTAGGTGGACTACCCGGTTTGATCTTAGCCGCGCATTGCGATGGTTATTTAGACATAATTGCAAGTAACATAAAAAGAGAACAGTTGTCACCTGTCAAGTTTTATAATTTCTGGGAAAAAAAGTATAAGGATATAGACCGACTCTCTTATTTAAAAAAAGGCTTTCAGACCCCTACGATCTACCCAAAGAATACAATCTTTGACTCCCGAAAATGGAGTTAGAATAAGATATAACTAATGAAGAAATATATTATCTTTATGTTTGCTTATCCTACTTGTACAGTCAATAAGTGCACAGAGGATAGTGGAAGGTGTCGTTACTGACGTAGGAGGACACCCTGTGTCTGCAGCTATTATCAAGACTGTAGATGCAACCACAAAAAGACATTACATTTCTGTCAGACAGATGCTAAGGGAAAGTTTACCATTACAGCACAAGAAGGTAATATTCTATCTATTTCAGCAATAAGCTATAAAAAGCAGGAACTAAAAGGTTTACAATGGATATGCCTGCACAGCATATTACATTAGAGGAAGATACGAAAACGTTATCGGAGATAACGGTAAAGGCAAAACCAATTAAAGATAAAAAGGCGATACGATTCAATATCTACTCACAACCTATAAAAAGAAGGAGACCGAACATTAGCTGATGTTCTTGCACGTGTCCCCTGGCTTTTGAGGTGAATAAAGAGAATGGCGAGATACAATACGAAGGAAAAGTCTATCAGCAACTTCTATAGAAGGTATGAATCTGATGGGAGGAAAATATGGCTTGGCAACAAAGTCATTGCCTCAAGATGATGTAGCAACAGTAGAAGTAATGAAGCATCATCAACCTATCCGTGTGTTAGATGATTTTACTTATTCTGACGATAACGCTATCAATATCAGGATGAAGCAAGGGCTAAGGCACGCTGGATGACATCTTATAGCGGTGGCATAGGACCAAAGAGTCATGGAGGATTGTGGAATTTTGAAACCTTTGCCATGCGTCTGAGCCTTCTTTTTCAGACATTTCTCACCTATAAGACAAATAATATAGGTAAGAATATAAGGAAAGAGACGGACAAATCTTTTTAGTTTTGATGAGCTACAAAGTCCTTTGTCAGCTATGCTCTCCTTCCTTCACCATCGCCTCTATTGCTCAAAGGACGTTCATTATTTAACCGCTCACATGTAGTTAGTTTGAATGCACTATAGCGTATAGACGAAAAACTCTCAGGTAAACGTGCAGATTACATTTGTCAATGACCGTAATGAGGCTACCTCTTTGCGCCATTCAGACTTTTATACGAATAGCGGTATAAAGACAATAGAAAACAGAAAAACAGTATTTGGAGAAAAGTAATGACCTCTTTGCAAAGATAAAAATACGAGAATAACGCTAAAAAATCATTATCTTAAAAATGAGCTTTCTGGTGACTTCTCTTGGAACAAACAATGGCTGAATGAACAGGGGACTCAACCTCATAAGATGATGGGTAATCTTCCAATTTATACATTAAAAGATAATTTCAGTATAATGAAGAAGTATGGCAAACACCTTATCACTCTGCAATCAAAGAATATAATGGATGTACGTCCGCAACAACTATATGTTGATTCGCTGGCACAATCTATTAATCAACATTACTATGAAACGAATACGGACGTAAGCGGAAGTCTTAGAATAGGTAGATTTATTCTATCAGGACAAATAGGAGTAAATGCAGGAGAACACCGCTTCACTTCTGATTTAGTGGGAGTTCCAGATAGTATTGGACTACTGATGGGCAAAAGCAGCTTTACATTTGCAAGTTTCTATACCAATCCGAGCATTGAATATACGGTGAAGGACTTTAATTTCACATTATCTGGCGATATGTCGTACAACCATTATAAGTATAGTTTAGATAATGGTCAGTCTAAATTCTTATTCTCCCCTAACCTCCAGATCAGATGGAAAGCCACAGCAACATGGACTTTCTCGGCTAATGCATCCATTAATACAATGCAGATTAATGCTGCCCAATTTTATCCAACTTTGGTACTGCAAGATTATCAATATATGAATAAAGGTCTGGCAGACTATAATTTAAGCAAAGAGAAAAGCGTAGGAATAGGTGTTGCTTATAGCGATGCTCTGAAAGGTACTTCTATACGATTACGCATAACAAAGTCGTTTGGAACCTCTCCTTATACATCAACCCAAGATTATGTGGGCAACTATATCGTAGAATCATTGACACAAGGAGACACGAAGTACAATAGCTGGAATATGTTCCTAATGGGTTCACAAGGCATAAGCTTCTTAAAAGGAAAGCTAAATGTAACGGCTTCATATAATGCCATGAATAGTTATATGGTACAGAATAGCCAACGAATGCCTTACGACACAAAGAACTTAAATATAACCTCTAACCTTGATATTGGTTTAATAAAGGGTGTCGATATAAATTATAAACTTACTTATGGGTTTCACCAGATGAAGATGCCTGCTTTCGGAAAGATGTCTAACCTAAATAGTTGGAAGCATGAGGGAAGCCTTAGGCTACCCCTTTGTAAGGTTTTAAGTCTCGAAACTTTGACGGAATACTATCATAACGAGATTGCACAAAAGGAGTTTAAGGATATGTTCTTTCAAGACTTCACTTTGATATTTTAAAAGCCAAACACTTTGACCTGAGTCTTGCTTGGAACAATGTCTTTAATAATAAAAAGCTGAGAAGCTATGGAATTAATAATAAGCTTTCAAGTAGCTTTTAGCAATCAAGACATTAGAGGTAGAGAACTGATGCTTAGTTTCTATTATAAACCCTTGATAATTAGTTGATTGATATTGCATAAATAAAATTAATATAAGTTGAGATATGATAGACACCATTATAATACTACTGATGGGCTTACCGCTGATTGTTCTCGGAAGCACTATCGGGCCAGATTCTGCTATCAATTTTGGGTCAAGAATACCGAAAGCGAAACTTAAAAGCGAGGAAGGGCTTAAACGATTGAGAAGAATAAAGATAGCACTAATATTGGCAGGTAGCTTCATCCTTTTCGGTGGTTTCGCTTGTCTTGCCTTTCGTTGGGAAGATTATCAACTTGTCGTTATACTCATCCCTGAGATAGTAGCTATCATTTACATGCTGTTACAGCTGTACAAGATAGAGAAGAAGGGGAAGAGCATACTCGTACTCATGCTCTCTATCATTGTAATATTAGGTATGATCCCTCTCATTGCAGTCCTTCCAATCACAGGCAGCGACAACAATACGACGATTAGAAATGACACTTTGTTTATTGAAGGGTCATACGCTAAAGAAATACCGATAGCAAGTATTACACAAGTAGACAGCAACGCAACGGTGCCAGACATAGAGATGAGAACCAACGGAACGTCAGTTGGCGAGAATAATGTGGGGTATTTCCAGACAACAGAAGGGAAGAATGTGCTATTATACTTACATTCAGACAATACGAATGTGACGCATATCAAGACAAAAAATAACGAAGACATCTACATTAACTTCAAAGATTCAGCCCTGTCGGTTGACTTCCCTAATAAGTTGAAAGCCGCATATCGTCGACCAGCCAAAGGCAAGTAACGCCGTTACTTAAAATTGTCTGATGAGAAAGTATTCAACGATTTAGAGCCTCTAACAGTAGGGGTTCTATCAGCTTTCACAGCCATATTGGTTTGTGAAAGTTGTCCTTGTACAATCATAATAAAGTGTAAATGCGTTAAACCTCTTATTTCCTGCATCTGTTACAGTGTTTTTTAGTACCTTTGCAGAATGAATCCTTGCCAATAGGCAATGGACAGAAGTATCAATTGACAATAATAAATCATACAGAGATAATCATGTTAATAGACTACAAGAAGGTAAACATATATCAAGATGAACGCTTAATTCTGAAAGATGTTGACTTTCAGGCAGAAGCAGGAGAATTCATCTATCTCATCGGTCGTGTTGGTTCGGGCAAGAGCTCGCTATTGAAAAACATTCTATGGCGAATTGGATATTGATAACGAAGATGCTGAAAAAGGCTGTCGTTCTCGACGAGAGTATGCCTGACATTAAGCGTAGTCATATCCCTGCGCTACGCAAACAGATGGGTATTATCTTCCAAGACTTCCAACTCTTGCATGATTGTTCTGTAGCAAAAACCTCAAAGTTTGTCTTGCAGGCAACAGGTTGGACCGGCAGCGAAGATTGACCGACGCATTGATGAAGTGTTGGCACAGGGTGAGCATGACCGACAAGAAGAATAAGATGCCAAGTGAACTCTCCGGTGGTGAACAGCAGCGTATTGCCATTGCACGTGCCTTGCTGAACACTCTAAGATTAGTATTGCCGATGAGCCAACGGGTAATCTTGACCCGGAGACGGCTGCGAACATCGTTAGTATTCTCAAGGACTCCTGCAAAGCAGGTACAACCGTTATCATGTCTACCCACAACATCAGCCTCATTGACCAGTTTCCCGGTAAGGTTTATCGCTGTCATGAGGGTGAACTCCACCAGCTCACTGACAAGAAAGAAGTTTGCGAATTAGCAGAAGAGACGGCTCCCGTAGAGACTATCGACGAGCCAGAACAAAACGATTAAGCGCACAGAACTCAGCATAAATCCACATTTAGAAAGATTGAAGATGATGAAAGTAATGAAATTTGGAGGTACATCCGTTGGTTCACCAGAACGTATGAAGGGTGTAGCTTCCTTGATAACAAAGTCAGGAGAACCTACATTTATCGTGCTCTCCGCAATGAGTGGAACGACAAACACCCTGATAGAAATATCTGATTACCTCTATCGCAAGAATCCAGAGGGAGCAAACGAACTTATCAACAACCTCGAACAGAAATATCTTGGCCACGTTGAGGAACTTTACTCTACTGAGGAATACAAGCAGAAGACACGCCAGTTCTTGAGTGAAGAGTTCAACTACTTGCGCACCTTTACAAAAAGATCTGTTCACCTCGTTTGAGGAGAAGAGCATCGTTGCACAGGGTGAGGTTCTCTCAACCAACATGGTTGTAAACTATCTGCAAGAGCAGGGAATTAAAGCAACATTACTTTCTGCACTCGACTTCATGCGCACTGATAAGAATGCGGAGCCAGACGGACAGTATATCAAAGAACATCTGACAGCGATCATGGAAGAGAATCAGGGCTATCAGATTTATATCACACAGGGTTTCATCTGCCGTAACGCTTACGGAGAGGTGGACAACTTGCAGCGTGGTGGTTCTGACTATACCGCTTCACTTGTGGGTGCTGCTATCAATGCAGAGGAGATTCAGATATGGACAGATATTGACGGAATGCACAACAATGACCCACGTGTCGTTGAGAAGACAGAGGCAGTACGCCAGCTGAACTTTGAAGAAGCATCTGAGTTAGCTTACTTCGGTGCGAAGATTCTCCACCCTACTTGCGTTCAACCAGCTAAGTATGCGGGTATTCCAGTTCGTCTAAAGAACACGATGGACCCAGATGCAGAGGGTACAATCATCGACAACACATTGGTAAGAAGAAAGATTAAGGCTGTTGCAGCCAAAGACAATATCACAGCTATCAAGATTAAGTCAAGTCGTATGTTAGGTGCTTCGGGCTTCTTGCGTAAGGTTTTTGAGATCTTCGAGAGCTATCAAACTTCTATCGATATGATTACTACCAGTGAGGTAGGTGTATCAATGACCATCGAGAACAATAGCCATTTGGCAGAGATTGTTGATGAGTTGAAGAAGTATGGCACCGTAACCGTTGACACAGAGATGTGTATTGTCTGCGTTGTCGGCGACCTTGATTGGAGCAACGTTGGCTTTGAGACATTGGCAACTGACGCAATGAAGGACATCCCAGTACGTATGATTAGCTACGGTGGCAGCAACTACAACATTTCCTTCTTGATTCGTGAGGAGGATAAGAAACGTGCCTTACAGTCATTGTCAACCGTCCTCTTTAACTAAAAAAAGAACTGATAATTTAACAATAAGTAGTTATCTAAAGGCACAAACGTCCTCGCCTGTTCATGACAAAAGCAGACAAGTGGACATATGAGGGCATAAGTCCTCTTTACAACTCAGATAAACACTACATCAGGAGACAACACACATGGTACAGAAATTCCCTGTAGATAAGTTTAAGAAGATTGAAACTCCGTTTTATTATTATGATTGTGACCTCTTGCGAGAGACCTTACAAGCAATTAATAAAGAATTGAAGAAGTACGAAAACTTCATCGTCCACTATGCTGTTAAAAGCCAATGCGAACGCTAAGGTGCTGAATGTTATCCAGCAGACAGGTATGGGAGCCGACTGTGTGAGTGGTGGAGAGATACAGCGTTGTTTAGACTGTGGCTTCCCAGCAGACAAGATTGTCTATGCAGGTGTGGGTAAAGCCGACTGGGAAATCAACCTCGGATTAGACCATGACATCTTCTGTTTCAACGTAGAGAGTGTGGCTGAGTTGGAGGTTATCAATGAGTTGGCAGCGAAAAAGGGTAAGACGGCAAACGTATGTTTCCGTATCAACCCTGACGTGGGGGCACATACACGAGAAGATTACCACAGGACTGGCTGAGAATAAGTTTGGTATTGCCATGCAAGACATGCTGCCTACCATCCTCGCAGCAAGTAAGATGTCGAACATTCACTTTATCGGTTTGCACTTCCACATCGGTTCACAGTTGCTCGAAATGACCGATTTCCGCCACCTCTGCAGCCGTATCAACGAGATACAAGACGGCTTAGAGCAAGAGAATATAACGATTAAGAATATCAATGTTGGTGGTGGATTGGGTATCGATTATGACAATCCTAACGACCACCCAATCCCTGATTTCAAGTCTTATTTCTATACCTTCGCACGCTATCTGAAACTAAGAGAAGGACAGAAGCTCCACTTTGAATTGGGTCGTGCAGTAGTAGGACAGATGGGAAGTCTCATCACTCGCACCCTTTATGTGAAGCAAGGAACAGCAAAACAGTTTGCGATTGTCGATGCAGGAATGACCGACTTAATTCGTCCTGCCCTTTATCAGGCAAGCCATAAGATAGAAAACCTATCAAGCGATGGACCTTCATACGCTTATGATGTAGTAGGACCGATTTGCGAATCGAGTGATGTTTTTGCAAAAGCAATCAACCTTAATAGTGTTCATCGAGGCGACTTGATTGCGATGCGTTCGGCTGGAGCATACGGAGAAATCATGGCTTCACAATATAATTGCAGAAAAGCTGCCTATGAGGCTATACCTCAGACGAACTCTAATCAATAACGAAACAAATAAATGTTCACTTTTGACTATACAACCATTATTATCTCAGCAGTGTTGCTTTTGGTGGCATTGCTGACCTCATTTCTTAATCCTTTCTTTCGAAAAATAAAGGTTACAGAATATGGTTTACCGACCTCTACAAACGAAAGTGACGAGACAGATAAAGAAGATGAGCCTATAGAAGAGAAGAATGAGATAATCGATAAGTCTGCTCCTAATGATAAGCAACTCCCGACTTACCCTCCTATCTCAATTATTCTCACGCCCCATGATAATGCACAGGAGCTTGCAAAAAACCTCCCACTCTATCTAATCAGAACTATCCAACAGACTTTCAGGTGATTGTTGTAGTTCCTCAAAATGATCATGAGACAAATGATGTGTTGAAACGCTATGCATCTAACTCACATCTATACACTACTTTCATCCCTGAATCATCACGCTATATGAGCAAGAAGAAGCTTGCTATTACGCTTGGAGTGAAGGCAGCAAAGTATGATTGGGTTATGATGGCTGACATCTGTTGCTTTCCAACGACTGATAACTGGCTGCAAGCTATTGCCCGAAACTGTAAGGAAGGCAAAGACCTTGTGGTAGGCTACACTCGTTATGAGGATGAAACGCCTGCATATCGACACTTCGAGCGACATTATTTGGCACGCTATTTTATGCGTGAATATCAGCGTAATAAGGCGTATGCGTGTCCGTTTAATGCTTTAGCCTTCCGTAAAAATCGCTTCTTAAGTGAGGAAGGATTCCGTGGAAACCTCAAGTATTTACGTGGAGAATACGACTTCATGGTAAACAAATATGCGAAAAGGTAATAACCTTGCATTTGAAAAACTCGTTTGAAGGAACACTCATAGAAGAGGCGCCTACAGAGAAGGTTTGGCTCGGCACACACCTTTTCTATATGGAGAATCGACAACATTTGGAACGTACACCACAGCATCGTTTCCTCCCGTATGTCGACCAGACGGCACTCCATGGTAATTACTTCTTGCAGTGTATTGCACTTGCAGTCTCTCTCCTATTGGGTATGTGGACGATTTCTGTTGCTGCGGGATTATCCCTTATCATCTCTATCATTCTACGCTTAGCCATTGGAAAGAAAGCACTGAGATGTTTTGATATAGATATTCCAGCTTGGAAGATTATCCCATACGAAATTGCTATCGCATGGAAGCACCTTGGTTATAAATTTAAATACCATCGTGCAGATAAGTATGACTTCATATCTCACAAACTATAAATGCGCATCATCCATTACATAGACAACATAAAGGCAGGCAATCTGCTTTCTGATTACTTTCTACGACTCACCACAGCACAGAAAGAATATGCTGATGTCAAGACGGTTACACAACAAGGGGACTTCAAGAAACTCCTTGCTGACTTCCAACCTGACATCGTTCATATCCATACCTGCTGGGAATATCAAGCCGCCACACACGCTAATTGGGCTGCTAAGAAGCAGTGTGCAGTAGTGTTCTCACCACACTGGGCACTTGATGAGAGAGCAAGAACGACAGAGCAGAAGTCTACTAAGAAGGTGAAGACCCTACTCTATCAGGCAAAGATGGTGAGAGGAATGGATGCGCTCCTTGTGAGTAGCGAGCAAGAAAGGCAAGACATTTTAAAGTTAGGATGGACGAAACGCATTGATATCGTACAAGATAGCGTTCTAAACAGTTCGTTGGGCGACGATGAGATGGCGCAGCAAACGATTTCTTTTTATCGCAAAAGTGCTTGACACACGCTATCAATTCACTATGACAGCAATGGAGAAAGATGCGATTCCAAGTCTGTTACACGCTGGTTTAGCACAAGAGACAACCCACAATCTCTTGCCCAGTGACCAACTTCTTAACCTACGAAGTCTGAATCCAGAACAATGGCGAAGAATCTTCCTCTATGCTGATGACGAGGGAATAAGAGAGATTGTAGACAACTGTATCAGCCGTTTACAACTCAATGCACCTACGATTGACACCGCTACTATATGGCGATTCCCGCTCTCCTCGCCAAAGGAAACGGCATCTGTTGACACAGAGAAGTTGATAGAAACCAGCCCATGACACGACAGCGACTCGGTAACTACTCCAATGAGGAAGATGCTATCATCAAGAAGATAGCAACCATCATTGCAAACACACGCCAAGTAGAACGAAAGAAGAAGCTCTCCCTACGGTTGTTGGCTGATTTACACACAGTTATAAAGTATAATGACTACGACGAGGACCGACTCGCAGATGTGCTCCGACACCTCCGCCTCTATCGTTATTCACGTCGTATCATACAGCTCCTTGCCGAGAAAATACTTCTTAAAGAGGGTTTTATGCCATCCCACCACTTGATGACAGAAATACAAAGAGTATCAAAAGAAACAATTTTACACAAAGAAATTAACGCATGACACAGAAGAAATACGATCTAAAAAAGGATGAACGCTATTTACAATTATTAGCAAAGTCATTTCCAAATATTGCTGATGCTGCAACTGAGATAATCAACCTTGAAGCCATTGCACACCTCCCTAAGGGTACAGAACACTTCCTTGCTGACATTCATGGTGAGTATCAAGCGTTCCAGCACGTGCTTAAAAATGCCTCTGGTAACATTAAGAGAAAGGTGAATGAACTCTTTGGTGAAAGACTAAGAAACATTGAAAAGCAAGAACTTTGTACCCTGATTTATTATCCAGAACAGAAGTTAGAGCTCGTAAAGAAAGAGGAAAAGGATATCAAAGACTGGTATCATATCACTATACACCGATTGATAGAGGTATGTCGTGATGTGTCCAGCAAATATACGCGTTCAAAGGTTCGGAAGTCTTTGCCTGCTGACTTCTCTTATATCATTCAAGAGTTACTACACGAACATGCAGACGACAAGGATAAGACTGACTATGTAAGTGCTATTATCAAGACGATTATTTCTACTGGACGCGCCGATGACTTCATCATCGCTATCTGCGAAGTAATCCAGCGATTAGTCATTGACCAACTACACATCTTAGGTGATGTCTACGATCGTGGACCTGGTGCTCACATCGTTATGGACACCTTAAAGAACTATCACAACTGGGATATCACTTGGGGAAACCATGATATCCTATGGATGGGAGCTTGTGCTGGTAACGATGCTTGTATCTGCAATGTGATTCGTATAGCCCTGCGCTACGCCAACATGGCTACTATTGAGGATGGATATGGCATCAACCTTATTCAATTAGCTACCTTTGCAATGGATGTTTATGGTGATGATCCATGCGAAGAGTTCATGCCAAAGGTATCGAAAGACAACCCACTCGATGAACGTAGCAAGGCACTGACAGCACAGATGCACAAGGCTATCAGCGTGCTTCAATTTAAGATTGAGTCACAGATGATTAGCCGTCATCCGCTTTGGAATATGGACGACCGCCGTTTACTCAAAGCTATTGACTACAAGAAGGGATACGATTCTTATCGATGGAAAGGAATATAAGATGCGTTCATGCAACTTCCCAACCATCGATCCAAAGAATCCTGAGAAACTTACAGAGGCTGAGCAGGCACTCATCGATCGTCTACATCAGTCGTTTACTGGTAGCGAGAAGTTGCGCAGCCATATCCGTTCTCTGCTCCGTCATGGCTGTATGTATAACGTCTTCAACCACAATCTCCTTTATCATGCTTCTATCCCACTCACGAAAGAGGGCAAACTGAAAGAGGTTGAGATAGCTCCGGGCGTGAAGTTGAAAGGTAAGGAACTACTCTATCAGACGGGTATAAAGATTCGTTCTGCCTTCCAGACAAATAACGAAATGCAGACAGAAGAAGAACGTCAAGATGCTATCGACTTCTTCCTCTTCCTTTGGTGTGGACCTGATAGTCCTCTCTTCGACAAGGCAAAAATGGCAACCTTCGAACGCTACTTCATTGCAGAGAAGGAGACATCATGAGGAGAAAGGGCTACTACTTTGTATGCGCGACAATGAGGAGATTGCTGATATGATTTTTAGACGAGTTTGATGTGCCACTTCCCAACCGCCACATCATCAACGGTCACGTTCCGTCCACGTCGTTAAAGGTGAGAACCCAATTAAGGCAAATGGCAAACTGATGGTGATTGATGGTGGTTTCTACAAGCCTACCACAAGGAAAACGGGTATTGCAGGATACACCTCGTCTATCACTCACGTGGCTTCCAGCTCGTACAGCACGAGCCTTTCACATCAACAGAAGATGCTATCAAAGCGAGGAACAGACATTGTTTCAACGATTCAGATTGTTGAGATGAACCAACAGCGCCTACGCGTGGAAGACACCGACAAGGGTACAGAACTCCGTTTACAGATTGAAGCACTCAAAGAGCTTCTCTATGCTTACCGCTGTGGCTTCCTCACCGAGCATGAGCGTAAGACTCCACCAAAGGTATAAACGCTGAACTTTGAACTTTGAACATTGAACATTAAACTTTGACCTTTGAACATTGAACTTTGAACTTTATATGATTTGAGTTTAACCCTTGAACTATATCGGTAATCATAATTATGACGTACTGATGAGAACTCCGTTCGAATAATTGTGAATTATGAATTAATAGAGGATTGTGAATTATGAATTAATTTAAGTCTCACACAGAGTCACGGGAGTTAATGGAGATGCTCTACGATAGAGGTACATCCCGACTTATACTCCATTCCTCTGTGATATTTTTAACCTTGCTCTTTGAGGTTACACTTCAAAACTTAATGTTTGCCATTTAGAAATATAATTACAAAATAAGAAGATAAAAGGTCAGGTAAAGAGCAAGAAAAACCTACGATTTTTACGCATTCGTAAGTTATTTGATATCAGCGTATTACTGAGATGCTTTTCAAAAAGGTGCTTAATAAGTCTTCAAAAGGGCGTTAGTTAGACCTCAAAAGGGCATCTTCTGCAAGCCAAAAGGGCGTCTTTTTAAAGCCAAAAGAGCATCAACACAAAACAAGAGAAAGAAAAATTATTACAATAGAAGATGTAGAACAATCTTTCTCCTCACTCTTATCAGAAAGGAAAGGGAGAAAACACCATATCCTCTCCATATACCATCTTTACAAAGCTTTTCCTCACAAAATCATTTTACTCTTATACCCTTTTACCCTACAATAGCCCTTTTTACTTTTCCTATTTACAGATAAGCTCAATTCCGCAGCATTATTCTTTGTGAGGTACTTTTATTTGTATATAGGTTCAAAACGTTCTGACTTCAGTGCACTATTTTGCTGGCACGCTGACAAAATGCAGGATAAAGGCTTTCAGCCTGCTTGTCTTTTTCAATGGCATGACCTTCTCGCTGATATGACGGACGAGATAGAAGTTCTTCTGCATGGCGGTAACCATCATGAAAAACCATGTTCCAGCCATAAAGGAAAAAGAGCAGATGCGACCATCCGAAGTCATTGTTCTGTATGTCGAAGTTCTTTTCGCTTGCTCCACGCTCATTATAAAATGTAATGATGTCTTTCTCGGTAGACATCCAGTTATTGGTGAGGATACAGCGGTATGTGTATATTACTCCGAAGATATCCGTCTGCACCCTGCCCTCCTTGTCTTTCAAAGCCCAACTTTGAGAAAACGTCCATAATATGATAAATTCCACCGAAAGAAGTAATCTTCTCGTTTTTAATTGCTACCTTTGTCATGTCAGATTTTTGCTTACTTGTTATGTTTGCAGCACCAAGATAGGTGAAAATTCTGACATATCCAAGTGTTTTGAGAACTTTGTTTCTCAGACACTTGGAGTTCTCACAAGAATTTATGCTGCGGAATTAAGGGATTAATATATTGTCGAAACAGATAGTTAGTTACCGGCGCGTTAAATGGTTGGGGCTTTACGTTTTCATCTTGTTATCACTTCTGTCATGTGATACGGGATTTATACTTCCGTTAGATAACAACAAGTTTAGCCACGATATTCATTTATCAGAGAATCGTCTGGTTAAGGTCAGCAGTATGTACTTTAATGGCTGGTATTACCTTCTCTTTAATTTAAAGGGAGAATATGTCATGAATCCTGACTCTTTACGGTTGGACTTTTATGATAAGAATATAAAGATAGGGAAATCTTTTCCGTTCTCTGGAACCAATACATATAAAAGCCAATAATACGCACGTAAAGAATAGAATCATCTCAGTCCAATTACGTTTTGAACGCCAAGACAAAAGGGTTGAAGATTCATTAGCCTTATCTATTCTACCATCAGATTTTCTTATGTGTAGTGAGAAAAGAGTGCTCACTGATCTCGCTGAGAATAGTGTTGAAGAAAGCAAAGAAGTAATAGTTCTTTCTGCCACAATTCCTATTAGCTTAGGGACGAAAAGATTTGTAAACCACAAAAATTTTAACGGACTATTGTAGTAAAGCTCCTATTTATTTTGAATCTCGATCTTGATTAAATAAATCCTATGTTGCTCGTCTGCCTTAATTTTCTTATATCGTTTGGTACTGTTCTTGGTATAGTCATCTTCCCACTGGAGGACATCTTTCACTGCATATTCAGGTTTTAAGTTTGTGTATTCTCCATTTCTCAACCTTCTTCTTTGTAATAGTAATAAAGAGTCAAGTTATCACAGTATTTTGCCCCAAATTTAATTTCATTATTGTAAACCTGTTCCAAGAACTCCCTTATCTAAAACTTTGAATTCAATTGTCTTTCTAAATAATAGCCTTTCCAAAACTTTCCCATGTCCTTGCCGCAAAACAGGTGAAAGAATACGAAATTGTTGTCTCTGCTGCTCTGTTTTTCTTCGGTGGTAGTATCTGAAAGTATGTAAAAATCAGCTTTTATGATTTTTAGATGAACAGAAAGGTTCTATATCACCTTCTTTTTCATTGATGCTTCCACAGAGTTACTGTATTTGCTTTTTCGAGCGATTTAAAAGTAATTACTAACGCATTTCCTGACCTTCTTTTTCATCTATAAGTTCTTCTGCTTCCTCTTTTGTTAAAGTCCCGTTTTTAACTTTCTATACAACTCTATTCGGCGTACTATTAGCAAGATTAGTCTGTGAAGAAAAAGAATTTTTGGATAAGAGCATTGATAAGATGCTTAAATGTATCAGATTTACCAATTATGATAGCAACTATAATAAAAAGATCTATTAGTCCACCTCTTTCTTCGGTGTTACTTCAATTTTAAAATCTCCTGCTATAAGCCTTAACGAAATCAAAAAGCATCAAGTAATTGACGCTCACATTCATTCAAGATTTTTGGCATCCATTTGATGGAGGGTCTTCTTGGTTTAGATAGTAGTGTATCTGAAAATCAAATATATTCTCTATTTGTCCTGCATTTGTTTTCATGAGAAGAGCATTCTATATTAAGTTAATCCTTAAAAACAGATTGTTTGTGAAACCTCAAGATATTTTATACGTTTCTTATCCATTGGGAGCATCTGAATGAGACTTATCATCCTCTAATCTAATTGCTTGCATGTTCTTTTAGATAAGAAATTAGAAATATGTACATGTCTATCTTCTGTGAAAGTAATGGAAACCTTGGTCAAAAAGACGGTCTAGCGTAGGTGTAAGCATATAACCATTATAGGGTCGGTACGTTCGTTTTCGTCTGCGACTGCCCAAAGGCTTTATATGGCTTGCTGTGAGCAGACGATCGTCTGCAACCATGGTAAATGGACAAAAAGGACATTGTTCTAACAACTTCTACGATATTTCTGCTGCATCTCTTCCTCGCTTGATCGTTTTAACTTCTTCTTCAATTTGGGTCTCCAATGTTCTCAGCTTCTTGATCTTTGCATCTTACTCTTCCCATATAGTAAAAACTATAGGTAGAGATTTCATTTGTTCAATAGCATCAAAATCCACAAACAGCTTCCAATAGTAGAGTTGACTACCAGCATTATCTGAAAGTTTCTTTACAAGTATATATGCTGATTAAAGGTGAGAAAGTTCTCTAATAAACTTATAGCCCTTATCGGAAGAGTTAACATTACCTCTTGGACCTTTTATTTGTGTTTGATCACTTACTTCAAAAATGATTATTTCATCTTGCAAAAGTTTTACTTTATTCATTCTTTTCTTCCCACAAAGCAACAAAGCTGTCCATCCTCTGTATGCCTGTGACGGATTCAAGTATTCGGTCTCTAGAGTATTAAGATAGTTTATGAGGTCTTGTTTCAACATAAAACAAGTGACATGAAAAGCCTTCATGTCCACATCTCATAATGTCTTTTAGAAATATAGAGTTTTGCCTCTCATGGCTTTCCTTCGTTTTATCTTTTGTCGTCTGTATTTTTGTTATTCCTCACTACAGAAACTGTCGGGGGACGGTTAAGATTTTTGGGAATACATCTATGAATTTGAATTTTTCTCCGCCTAATTGTATCATAATTCTCCGTATTTTGTTATATCTATTTGTTTAAGTAAAGCTATCAGTACATCCACAACTATTGAATTTCCTGCCTGTTGATACACAGAGGTATCAGAAAACTACAATATCGAAAAGAGATCTTTAAAAACCCATCAGACGAAGACATTCTCTTGGGGGTTAGTTTCCTAATTCGTCTTTGTAGTAAAACATAATTGTCGACCCCTGCTCTATGCATCTTATGCATTGAGTGTAGAAGTGGACGAGCAACATCAAGGTCTGTTTCAATACGTGTCTTGAAATTCTTGGTACCAGGACAAAGTACATAGTTCCTAAGCTTCTCTGAAAGATAATACTTTTCTTCTACTTCCTTAACGTTAAAAACAAACTCATCAAAATCGTCTTCCGGAATTTCATCAGTCGCAATTGGATGAAAACAAAATCTCCATGCCAATTAAACTGCTGATTTCGTTTTTGGCACAAAGCAATATCACCGTTTATCTGTGTGTAGCATTTAATCTGATTTTTATGACTGGTCACAAATTTTATGCCTTTTTCCTTTAAGAAATATTTTGTATCTACATAGTCCTCTAAGAAATCATACATCTTGTATTCCAAAGGGATTGGAGCAGGAAATGCAAATTTTGTTGGTGTATGAAAACCTATGCAAAAGATTCTTTCTCTGTGTTGTGGAATACCATAATCCTTACTATTTAAAACACGATGATTCACTCTGATAACCCAACTCTGAAAAAATAGAGTGCATAACCATCCAAGTTCTTCCTTTATCGTGATTTATCAATCCTCAACGTTTTCAAAAATAAAAACTTTAGGTTGTGTTTCTTTAATGACACGTGCAAATTCATAGAAGAGTGTACCACGTGCATCTTCAAATCCTAAACGCTTTCCTACCATAGAAAATGCCTGACATGGTGCTCCGCCCACAAGCAAGTCAATTTGTCCGTTGTATCTTCGTGCATCGAAGGTACGGGCATCATCAAACCAATCCTCTTCTTTTATATCGTAATTGGCAAAGTAGCTTTGTTTACATTTAGCATCAACATCACCAGCAAAGACTATGTGATGCTTTAGCTTCAATCTTTGCAAGGCATGTTCTATTGCTCCTATGCCACTAAACATTGTACCAAGTCTTATAGTCCTATTTGGGTGTGAGAAGACTAAGTCTTTCCAAGAAATCTTTTGACACAGGAGTCTCCTGGTCTCAGGAATCAAAATCAACCTCATCAGCCTTCTCCTTGATCTAAAGACTTAACATGTGATATTCGCTTGTTGTTTTCGTTATATATCGTCTCTACTGTTGCCATAATAGGACAAAGTTAGTATAGGAAAAAGTGCGTTTTTCATATTGTTTCTTTATGTCAATAGTCCGTTAATATGCTGCATCAGCAACGAAACTAAATACATCATTTATCCTTTCTTTATTACCTCAATTCCGCAGCATTATTCCTTGTGAGGTACTTTTTATATATTGAAGTGACATTTTGGGATTTATCCATTGATATGGGGATTTTCCGGGTTCTTGGTTCTTGCATAATCATGAAATCCCCCACCCAAACCAATAAGGAAGTATGATAACCACAAAGAAGTATTGTTTATTCAACGAAGACTCAGCGTAGTAGGTTTTTATTTGTATATAGGTTCAGAATGTTCTGCCTTCAGTGCGCACACTGTTTTGCTGGCATGCTGACAAAATGCAGGATAAAGGGCTTTCAGCCTGTTTGTCTTTTTCAATGGCTTGACCTTATCGCTGATATGACGGACGAGATAGAAGTTCTTCAGCACGGCAGTAACCATCATGAAAACCATGTTCTCAGCCATAAAGGAAAAGGGCAGATGCGGCCATCCGATGTCATTGTTCTGTATGTCGAAGTTCTTCTCGCTTGCTCCACGCTCATTGTAGAATGTAATGATGTCTTTCTCATTTCTGACATATCCAAGTGTTTTGAGAACTTTGTTTCTCAGGCACTTGGAGTTCTCACAAGAATATATGCTGCGGAATTAGGGATAAACAAAAAGCGAGGAGCCCAATAAGGTTCCTCGCTTTTATTTGAATAGGATGTTGAATTATCCAAAGTTATCGTACATAATTGCATCCTGATCAACACCGATGCTATCAAGATAATCTGTAACTGTCTTGATAAGCATAGGAGGACCACAGAGATAGTACTCACAATCTTCTGGTGCCTCGTGCTGCTGCAAATACTCATCACGAATACAGTTAACAGCAAAACCAGTGTAATACTTCACGCCAGCCTCATCAGCCTTAGGGTCTTGACGGTCGAGAGAGAGATGGAAATGAAGTTAGGATATTCTTTTCCTCAAGCTCCCAGAAGTCTTCAAGGAAAAATGCCTCACTGAGTGAACGGGCACCATAGAAGAAGTGCATCTCACGATCGCGAGTGTGAAGGGTCTTCGTCATGTGCATAATCTGCGCACGCAAAGGAGCCATACCAGCACCACCACCAATCCAAATCATCTCCTTACCAGAAGTGAAGTTAGGATGGAAGTCACCATAAGGACCACTCATCATCACCTTATCACCCTCCTTAAGAGAGAAGATGTAAGTAGACCCAATACCAGTTGGTACGTTCGAAACCAACCTGTGGACGTGGCAAGAATGGAGGTGTTGCAATACGAACTGTCAATGTAATGATATCACCCTCAGCTGGATAGTTCTGCCATAGAGTAAGCACGAACAGTTGGCTCTGGATTCTTTCCCTTCAAAGAAAGGAGGTTAAACTGCTTCCAAGGACCAAGGTATTCCTCACCGATATCGTTCTTATCGAAGTCCTTATCATAGTCGATGCAGTCGTAAGCAGGAATAGAAATCTGTGCGTAAGAACCAGGAATGAAGTCCATGTGCTCACCTGGAGGCAAGGCAACCTTGAATTCCTTAATAAAGCTTGATACGTTCTTATTAGAGATAACAGTACACTCCCACTCCTTAACGCCCATAACAGACTCAGGAACCTTGAGTGACATATCACCCTTCACCTTACACTGACATCCCAGACGCCAATGATCTTTAACATCCTTACGGCTGAAATGAGGACGCTCTGAATCGAGAATCTCACCGCCACCTTCTACCATTTCTGCAACTTACACTGGCCGCAGCTACCCTTACCACCACAAGCAGAAGGGAGGAACACACCGTTCTCATTCAGCGTAGACAGAACTGAGCTACCCTGATCAACGGTCATCTCCTTATCACCGTTAATTGTTATCTTTACCTTTCCGCTTGGACTGAGATACTTTAGACACAAAGCAGGAGAATCACCAACACAAGGATGGTGACAAGGAATACCACAATACTTATTGTTATGAATTGTCCCATTGTTTACTTAGATTTTAAGACCTGAGAAGCACATCATTGCCATTGCCATCAGTCCTACTGTAATAAATGTGATGCCAAGACCCTGCAAAAGGCTTTGGTACATCAGAATATTCCATCTTCTCACGAATAGCACCCATTGCCACGATAGCCAATGTCCAGCCAAGACCAGAACCTGTACCATAGACAAGTGCATCCCATACAGTACCGATATACTGTGTGCTTGCTGGGTCAAGACCGATACGCTGCTGCATAAAGAGTGAAGCACCCATGATAGCACAGTTAACGGCAATCAGCGGAAGGAAGATACCCAACGCACCATAAAGTGAAGGTGAGAACTTCTCAACAGCCATCTCCACAATCTGTACGATACCAGCGATGACAGCGATAAAGAGAATGAAACTAAGATAAGTAAGGTCAACACCGTCTGCAAGACAGTCTGGACCGAGGACCTTAGTCAGCAAAAGATAGTTGATTGGTGTGGTAACAAGCAACACGAATGTTACGGCTACACCAAGACCCAATGAAGTCTTTACGCTCTTAGATACCGCAAGGTATGAACACATACCGAGGAAGAACGCAAATATCATATTGTCCACAAAGATGGACCGGAAGAATAAACTAATAAGATGTTCCATAATTACTTCTTGTCTTCTTTATAGAAATATGCACGATGAACCCAAATAACACAACCGAGAAGGATGAGTGCCATCGCTGGCATTGACATCATTCCGTTGTCCATATAACCTGCATCATAGAGGCTTTGTGGGAGAATCTTGAAACCGAGCAATGAGCCACGACCAAAGAACTCACGAACAGCACCTACAACAACAAGTATCATAGCGTAACCCAAACCGTTGCCGACACCATCAAGGAAACTTGGCCAAGGCTTGTTTGTCATAGCAAAAAGCCTCAAGACGTCCCATAAGGATACAGTTGGTAATGATAAGTCCTACATAAACAGAAAGCTCTACACTCACATCGTAAGCTACCGCCTTAGGAATCTGACTAACAATCGTTACGAGAGCTGCAACAACCACCAACTGCACGATAATACGAATACGGTTAGGGATTGTGTTACGGATAAGTGGAAATAATAACATTAGAGACATGCCGTGATAATGGTAACGGCAAGTCCCATAACTATTGCCGGCTTCAGCTGTGAAGTTACGGCAAGGGCAGAACAGATACCGAGCACCTGGACCATAATAGGGTTGTCCAGATTCAGCGGATTGCTGAACACCTCTCTATTTTGTTTTGAGAATAAATCCATATTCTTATTGTTCTAAAAGATTAGAATATTATTTGCTGTTCAGGAATTTAACGTAAGGCTGAAGTCCACCCTTATCTGCATGGAACATCTCTGTTACACCATTACTGGTAAGCGTTGCACCTGTTACAGCATCTACCTGCGTAGATGGGTCTTCGACTTTCTTTTCAACAGCAAGTGCTATCTTCTGAGTATCGTTTCCACTAAAGAGATGCCTACCCTTGAACAAATCCTGCCATGCCTTGTTGTCTTTGATTTCAGCACCGAGACCAGCAGATCTCACTCTCGTGGTTGAAGTAAGCACCAAAGACAGTTCTCTTATCACCATTGATAGCAATGAAACCATTGATAGGTCCCCAAAGACCGTTACCATAAACAGGGATAACATACTTATCCTCACCGTTCACCTTGCAACGGAACAAAGCGAGTTTGCCTTCCTTGGCATCCTTACTATTCAACTTAAAGCCGGCATCAACGCCACCCTGCTTTCCAGCCTCAACGACCTTACCATCTGCATTGATGATGTCATCTGCTATGATAATCTGCTTCCAAAGCTTAACAGCCTCCTCATTGCTCATATCACGATTCTGATTGAGTGCAAAGAGAATCTGCTTCTGCTGATCAAGCTGTACATTAGCATCCTGCATTGGCTTCAATGCTTGGAATACGAAAGCAAGCAAAAAGGCTACAATCAACACGAGGATGACAGAATAGATAATTGTATAAGAATTACTATTTGTTTTCATTTCTTCGTCCTCCTTATTTATTTAGCACGCTTTGCGCGCTTGCTGATGTTTGACTGAACTCACAGTAGTCGATGAGTGGGGCGAACATATTACCAAAGAGGATGGCAAGCATCATACCCTCTGGATAACCTGGGTTCAATACACGGATGATGATAGCCATTGCACCAATGAAGAAACCATATACCCACTTACCTGTCTCTGTACGTGCTGAGGTTACTGGGTCGGTTGCCATGAATACTGCACCGAAGCAGAAACCACCCAAGACGAGGTGTTCATACCACTGAATTGGTGTTGCACCAGTTGAATGGAAGATAAGTCCCATCACAGTACCACCGAGGAATACGCTCAACATTGTCTTCCAGCTGGCGATGTTTGTCCAAAGAAGGATTACAGCGCCGATAGCGATAGCGATAACAGATGTCTCACCCACAGAACCTGGGATAAGACCTAATACCATATCACATACAGATGCATTCACACTTGTGCCCTGAGCAATCTCACCCAATGGGGTTGCCATTGTGAAACCGTCAGGCAAGGTATAGCCGAAACCGAAAATAGAATTCTGTGCTACCCAGATGCTATCACCCGTCATCTTACTTGGATAAGAGAAGAAGAGGAAGGCACGTGCAGCCAAGGCAACGTTGAAGATATTCATACCTGTTCCACCGAAGATTTCCTTCGTGAAGATAACAGCAAAGGCTACTGCAAGCACAAGAATCCAAAGAGGTGTGGTCACAGGAATAATCAATGGAATCAGAATACCTGACACAAGATAACCTTCCTGAATTTCCTCACCCTTCCACTGTGCCCAAGCAAACTCAATACCTAAGCCGACAATGTAAGACACAAGAATCTTTGGCAACAGGGCAAGCATACCATAGAGGAACATTCCCCAGCAGGTAGCATCAGCCAACTTACCAGCTGCTAAAGCGTTCTGATAGCCGATATTGTACATACCGAAGAGCATAGCTGGTACCAATGAAAGTACCACCAAACTCATAATTCTTCTGAGTCAATAGCGTCATGGATAGAAGTACCGCTCTTTGATGTCTCGTTAGGAACATAAAGGAACGTCTCGAAACCATCGTAGACACTCTTGAGAAAGGTAAACTTTCCGCCCTCCTCAAAGTTGGGGCGTATCTTATCGAGATAATTTCTTAAACTCATAATACTTTTATTATAGGGTTCTTAAAGTCCAAAAGTTTCTGCTTCTTGAATCATTACTATTAGCTTGATAATTCTGAAACTTATTCTGAAACTATCGATTAAAGTTATTGTAGCTCATAAGTCCCTATGACATTCTCTTTTCTTAGGATATCCAAGCCCTCACGCACAATCTTCTGCAAAGGTAGCTTGGAACTGTCTACGAACTCAGCAGTGCAAAGTCCTCTGGACTTCACTTCATAGATTCCCAATTGCTCTTGGCTATCAATATTGCGAGAGATAATTGACTTGATGAGGTACTCACTGTAGATATCCATTGCTAACACTCTGTCGTACTCGCCACTCATAATCATGTGACGCTCTCCACCCTTGAGACGTGCATCGAGATTGTACGCCTTCTTGCCCTGCAACCAAGTGAAGTAGCTGCGAGAAGTAGAGAAGTCATTGAACGAGGAGCATCCAACCGAAGATTTTCGTTTTACGTCATCACCCTCCGGGATCAATGTTATCTCTGAAGTATGTGCACAAGCACTGACTCGTCATTAGTAATAACACCAGTGAGAGGATTACCATTGAGAACACGAACATGACAGCCGTCAGCAACGTTGTCTGCAGAATCTGCTTCAATGGAGTACCTACGAGGGCATCAACATAACCAGTCTGCTTTACCATACTACCTGCAATGGCTACACGACGAGTGAGGTTTACCTTACCGGTGTTAAACAAGCGACCAAAGAAGATAACAGCTGTTGGGTCAACAGTCCATACCACTTCGCCCTTATTAACTGGGTCGATATGGTTTACCTGCACACCAACATTACCTGCTGGGCAAGGACCATCGAAAAACAGTTACTTTCTACATTCTTTGCATCCGTCAACGCTGGAGCCGACTGCCTTTGCACCATGCCCAAATAAACCTTTGCAATCTTAGCGAGGCTGTCAAACCAGCTGCAAGTCTTTCTCCTGACCATTCAACTCAAACTCGAAGTCACCCTGCGAGGTTTATCACGAAGTGCAGACACAAAAATTGCCTTTGGTTCTGTATGCCGGACGTGTAGCAACAACATAAGGCAGCTGGTTGATATAACAAACAATCCCGCCTGCAACAATGAAGCCTTGACATCATCAGCAGATAAACCTGCCACGTCCTTCACGCCGAAGTCAGCATATTCCTGCTGCGCATCGGCAGCAATCTCACACGCAACACCTATACGTCTTTCTCCGCGCTCAACAGCTGTGACGGTACCGCTCACAGGAGAAAGCGAGCTAACTTCAGTGCACCTTTGTCCAACAAACAATGGGTCGCCAGCTCGGACATGATCACCTTTCACGAACGGTCACCTTGGTGTCAATCCTGAAATCATCGGAACGAGAGCGTATTCCGTAGATGATTTCGCTAGAGCGCTATCTGTTCCTGCGCGCGTCCTGTAAGGTTAATGTCTAAGCCCTTTCGTAACTTAATTACATTTGCCATAACAATGATAAAGCGATTTTTATATTATTTCATTCTAATTCTTTTCCGTCCTGAATAAGCAATATCAAAACATAAAGTAAACAATCCTTTGCTTTTGTCGAACGTCAGCCTATTTTCTGCAAAATAATGCAAGCGAGAGCAAAGAAAGGTGACTTTCTGTTGCCGAGCGTAGCTTATTTTCTGCCAAAAATAATCGCAAGCGAGGGCAAGAAAAGTGACTTTCTGTTGCCGAGCGTAGCTTATTTTCTGCAAATGTAGTAAATTTTAAGCAGATTTGGCACATTTTAGATATAATAATTTCAGTATAAAATGGTGTAGTTTGTAGACGCATTGAAGAAACTTAGAACAATTATACGATGGGTTATATGGACCATGGCGGGTCTTTTACATAACCACAATCGTGCTGCTGCACATGCCAGCAGTACAGGGCTCTCGCTCCAAAAAGTAGGCGACGATAGCGGGCAACAAATTGGGTACAGAAGTGCGCGTAGGACGCATTGATTTTAGGCTTTATCAACCGCTTTTGCTATTAGACGATATTCTCATCTATGACCAAAGTCACAAGAAGATTTATCGGCATCACGAGTTGGAGCAAGAGTCGACATCGGCACCTCCTACGTACAGGTGAGATTAATATCTCTCTGCACAGCTTTTTGGTTTGCAGGCAGAACCCATACAAAACGACAAGGATGCCAAGCCTGACTCTCCAGTTTGTATTGGATCTCATTGGCATCTAAGGACACTTTGGCAGTCACCTACCTTTACACTTGTCCATTAATAGTCTTGTGATCTCGACATAGCGGCATTAAATACGATTGTTTAGATGCACCCGCCATTTCAACAGATTGAATCTGAACCTTATCAGCGTAAGTAACATTTCTGTCTTATATCATTCTTGTACAAGTTGGATGGCATCGAGTGTGTGGGCAGACCTCAGGGCATTGGCTTTCTCAAAGAAGCATCAGCTTAGAGTGGAAAGCAGTCGGCTCCTTGAATTAAAAGCTAATAGTAACCCAGCAAGCCACATTGCATGACTTTATCTTCGATGGTACTAACAGCAAGATAGCTCTGAAGAGCATTACTCACCTACTAAGAAGTTCAACAACAAGAAATTGCTCAACACTTTGCGCCATACCATCAAGGACTTCAAAGCCACAGTAAAAGCCTTCCGACTTCTCCCCTATCCTACCCAAATTAAAGTCACGACAAACAGCTACACTGCTACAATTAATGGCAGAGGGCACAAATCAGTCGGTATTAAGTAAAACAACTTAACGTTTCAGATCAAACTCTTTTCGACCCATATTAAGGCGGTGACGGATAAAAACATCACAAAAAGAATCTTATTTGGAACTTCACCTTTCAGCCCACTTAAAGGGTTAGCAAAATCACCCTTCAATCCACTGCAAAAAGTTACACACAATCCACTCCCTAAGCCTTTGCAGTAACGTTGGTAATATCTACTATCGTGGTACCCTTCGCCCATAACATGAAATATACAGCAAAGGACTGCAAAACACATGATGCTTGGTAACGCCCACGCAACTGTTATTCACGGAAGAAAGAATATTCAAGGGACGGTAAGTACTCACCGAATTAAACCTTTCAAAAATATCTCTGGCAATAATGCGACTTTGCAAGTTAAGCACGAATATCAAGGTGGAAAGTTGCACACTGACCTATCCTATATCGCTGCAAAGAGACGTTTCCTCCTTCTATTATAAGGGCTATAGGCTCTATAAGAATATACACCTGACGGAATCTCATAAGAGCGACATTTTTCACAGGTAAGTGCAGCGATAGTAACGACCCTAATGGAAAGCTGAATATTGACGGAAAAGCTGCCAACATAATGGCTTTCACGCAACACAAAGGAAAACTGTCTACGACTGTCTCAATCATTGATGCCGTCAACTTCACACAAACTTCCAACTAACGGAGGCGTTGGGCAACAGAACAACTCTCCTTTCACTTCTAAGATTAAAGGACAGGTGCAAGCTTTAATGATCGCCATAGGAACCTTGACATCAGTAACCTTTAAGCTAGTAACAGGAGAAAGGCCATTGTCATCTCTTAATCAAGTGAACATCAAGGCATAACAGCAACGGACTCTGTGGAAAGTCACTGATGGCGCACAGACCGACTTTGGCGAGCTACACCGCTGGACAGCACGATTATGGCCAGCTTTCCAAGGAATAAGACGTGTCTTAGGATGTCATTATCCCAGGCCTCCTCCAACCGCTCTATCAGCTGCGACATGAACAATGGGAAAGCTAACTACTCTTTTCACTTTACGTTTGAAATTTTGATGCGAAGCTTCTTAATAGTCTGCTGTTTAAGACCGATGTTGTATCCTCACATACCTATTGAGACACGCGGGACATAAAGAACGTCAAAACGAAATTAGACTTACACATCAACAACGCACCCGACGGGACCTATTCAGGACAGCAGATTAAAGATCTTATCCTGAATATCAAGGAGTGAGCCACAAAGGTTTACAGGCAAGCATCTGCGGCGAGCGAAAGGGAGAAAAAGGACCTCATGTCCTTATCGATGCACAAGGACTGATTGCAAAATAACACGATCCACTCAAACATTTCCTTCCGTATGCGTAGACAGTCTCCTATATACGGAAACATCAATAGCATTATTGTTTCCTTCTCTCTGTCGACATGGCGACTTAGATACTCACCTGCACCTCTCATCCCTCAGAGGTCAACTTTGATCCAATTCGTACTACATGTGCAAACCTTCTGATATGTCTTATCATCGGAACATCTCAATATTAATCACTTTGAACTATCTAACCACGACCAGCATATCAGCGTAACGGTCAGACGTCCGGAACATCAAGCGATTCTATCCTTGTAAGATTCAGGATATCAACGTTCCATATATTCTTAACCTGCCATCGCTTCACAGCGTGAGTTTGGAGGTACGGCTTCAGCACAGCCTCTATCAGCCGTTCTTCCATCATCCACAGATGCAAGCGGAAACTTGAGGTACAAGACTTCCAGTTCGAAGATGGCGATATGGGTACTCTTCATGCAGAGGCAAACTATAATGACAAAGAGGGTAAAATCAACATCAATGCTTACGCTGATGCTGGTGAAGATGCAATGTGACCTGAACATCAATGGCTATGCAGACATCAAGAAAAGCTACGATTATCACTCCCTATCTTTGCCCATAAATCACTGCATCTCATACTTCCTCAAAGAGTTTCTGTGGATCCCTTTATGGACCAAGATCCAAGTGCAAGGGAAACGGCTGGTGTAAGTCGTCGGTCCCTTAGTGCCATCAATCTTGAAGGTGACATGCAGGTGCATGGAAGCACATATGCGTAAAGCCGACAGACGTTACCTATAAGATGCGCAGTGCACGTGTACGCATCATCCCTAACGAAATTATCTTCGAGAACGATGCCATCAATTGACCCACAAGGACATATAGGCATCAAAAGTCACGGGTGGATTACAATTTCACGATAATCTCACCCATCTCACTTACGGATATCAACATTCTTGTAATGAAATCTCTTAACCTATACTCTCCCAAAGAAACAAGGCGAGTTCGCCCACGCGTGAGTAATCGGAACAGGTAAATGTAATATAAAAAGGCGAGCCGGGTTCTACAACCATGAATATAGAAATGGAACCTGAAAAGAAAACACCTACATTACCTGTGCTGCTTCAACCAACGATATGGGTACAAACAACTCTTTCATCTCGCTGGATTAACATGCAAAAGACAGTACGAGGTATTGATTCCCGAAAGCTACAGTACGCCTGCACTTTCGCAACCAAGGCTGCTCACAAGAAACTACCAACATGCATTTAGGTCTCAGCGACATGCCGAGTGGTCTGCATCAACTATCCTGTACGTACAAATCCAAATCTAACGCTTTGGAGTATTGGCGAGTGATGCCACTGGCGACAATATCCGACTGAATGGTTCAAAGCTATCCTTCGTGCTACCACTATTATAATAAGTGCTTTCCACCTCTTCGGAAACCACAACGTAGACTACGGACAGTATAACCTTACTATCCAAAAACATTATCAAAGACAGTGCAATATCTCCAGCCAGGCTCAACGATTGCCTTCTGGTGGCGACCCATCTCAATGCTGCATTGGATCTGGAAAGCGAACTATATCATCAACTCCGTTCCTTTGGGCGACCTCGCAGTTGGGCAGATCCTTCACTGCAAACAACACAGGTAAACGCCTGCTGAATATTGACGAAACGCTCGGGCGCCGACCGTATCCTTTGGTCTCGACCTCCCCAACGCTCTCTCACCTGATGCACAACAGATGAGTACGCTCAATCCTCAACTCTGAGCAGGATCTGAATCAGCGTGCACTCTCATCTTCGGCCGTCGGACTGCTTTCTATCCACAGAGTAAGAATAACAATCCACGACGAGACGAGAATCTCCAAGCCGTGCTTCCCTGCTAGCAGAGTCTGCTATATCCGCACGATTTCACAAACAAATCAACACCGTATTGTCTAATGTTGGGAAAGATAACAATCAATCTGAACCAATTGCCAACACTGCTCTGTGTAATGAAAGGTTTCGACAATGCAGAATACGAGGGAATGCTCTCAGGAAGTATGCTTAACAATCGTCTGCTCTTCAATGGGCGTTGCAGTTTGGTTATCGAGACAACGTAGCTGCAGAACAGATCGTCTCATAGGCGACTTCGATATCCGTTACCTCCTCCTGACGCGGTAACGTAGCTTTCCAAAGTTTATATAATCAAACCAACGACCGATATTTCACACGTAACTCACTGACAACGCAGGGTATAGGTCTGATTTTGAAGAAAGACTTCAACAGACCGGAGTGATATCTCAGGGAGCAAGAGACACAGAAGCAAATAGCACTCAATATACAGAATATTCGTCAACTTTGGTAGACGATCGAGCGAACTATATGCCCATATTACGGAATAATATAAAAGTCGAACTCATTAATTAAACTATAAACACTTTATCACAAATTTCCAAAGACGTCCGAATGTACAGCGCTTTTAGCTGACTTCAACTGGGATGAGTCTCGAGAACGGCGCACACGCCGAGTGCAAGTAAGAACAGTCTTGCAGCTTATGACAGAAACTCTTAACAAGTTATCCAGGAACACGCAAGTAGTTAGGCTGGTACTGTTATTTCAGTTGACAAGAAGTGAAGAAGTTGTTAACATCGGCTACAGGAGAGATGATGGTATCATCCCTGCTTCTGAATTCCGTTACAACCCGGGCTCAAGCCTGGCTGCGGACAAGGTGAGGTTTATGTTGAGAATCAGGAGGACAAGCGCGGTCAGCTCGTTCTTTTCTCACAAGAAGCCCGGCCTTATCCCAGAGCTGGAGAATATCAACAAGGCACTGAGGAACGACGAGACTATCCGGGGCTATACCATCAAGCCGCCACTAAGGGTGGTATGATTGATGACGTTATCTCGGTATCGAGTAAGCATTCCTTCCAGGCAGCCATTGACGTACCATCCTATGCGCGACTCACGACGCATACTCGTTGTGCGACAATCGAGTTCAAGGCTGTTAAGATCAACCAGGAGTTCCGTAACGTAGTCGTTTCACACAAAGCATCTCATCGAGGCTGAGCCTCGAGGCACAGTGTACCAGGAGATTCATTCTCACCTTGAGAAGCCAGATCCTCGAGGGTACCGTTAAGAACATCACATCTTATGCGGTGTATCTCGTTGACCCTCGGTGGTGTTGACGGACCTCGTACATATCAGCAGACCTCTCTTTGCCGCGTAAGCGATCCACACGAGGTTGTTAGCTCTCGACCGTAAGATTAACGCTGTTATCCTCGACTTCGATGAGGAGAAGAAGCGCTACGCATGTCCCAAGTAGCTCACTCATAGCACCCTTGGGATCTCTGGATCCCAACCTCAAGGTTGGCGACCACGTTAAGGGTAAGGTAGTTGTTATGGCAGACTACGGTGCATTCGTGGAGATCCAGCCAGGTGTGAGAGGAAAGCGATCCGTGCTCAGAGATGAGCTGGAGCCAGCACTCTGCGGTGCCTCTGCACAGGAGTTCGCGAAGGTTGGCGACGAAGTTGAGGCAGTTATCCTCACTCGACCAAGCGACGAGCGTAAGATGTCTCTGCGGCATCAAAGCAGCTCAAGGAAGACCATAAGGGAGGCAATCGAGGTTAAGTATCCAGCAGGCTCTAAGCACACAGCAAAGGTTCGCAACTTCACAAACTTCGGCATCTTCGTAGAGCTTTGAGGAAGAGTTGACGGTCTTATCCACATCAGCGACCTCTCTTGGACTAAGGGTTAAGCACCCATCTGAGTTCACCTCACAGGGTTCTGAGATTGAGGTTGTTGCTCTCGAAATCGACAAGGAAGAATCGTCGCTTTGAGCCTCGGCCACAAGCAGCTCGAGATCTAATCCTTGGGATGAGTATCGAGGCAATCTACCACTCCAGGATTCTGTACACGACGAGGTGAGATTACCGAGTCTATGGACAAGGGTGCAGCCATCACTCTGAGCGAGGGTGGTGACGCTTCGTCAACCCAGCACCTTGTTAAGCTGGTGACCGGGCACACAGGCACAGCTTGCGAGGTTCTCCATTCATGGCACCGAGTTCGTGCAGGACACATTTAGCGTAATCATCCTCTCGCAGCATCTCCCGCACATTCGAGGAGGTTAAGGATGAGCCACGTCGCCAGCGTCCAGCTAACAACAAGCCTAAGAACGACGCAGCTAGCTATCAACAACGTTGCAGCGAAATACATCACTCAACGACCCTCGGCGTTCTCGCTGACTTGAAGAAGAAGATGGAAGGTGGCAAAGTAATCTGCCCACTACATCATAACAAATAATAAAGTACTAAACCTTTGCGGTTTGTGCGTACTTTTTACCTCCATTTAATGGTTCATCGGTTAAATATGTGGACACTTTTCGTATAGCTTTAACGGAAGGAACCAAAAGAGTGTTCAGCAAAGCATCCAATATTAGCCGTCTCTTCCACTGACAAACAACCCTTTATATGTCTCGGCAGCAAATAAGGTTGTTGTTGTTATTTGCAGACCCAGAAGGTAGCATTTTCGTGAGTTCCTCCTCTGTCATGTCGAGTAACGGTTTTGAAAGGATTTCCTTCATCCATTCATGCGGGCCTATGTCTGCTTTCCCTGCAACACGCCATGAAAGGTATGAGAAGATGTAGCATCCGCTCTCCCTCATTGTTGCCGCAGAACAGAGTAGTTCTTTCTTCCAAGCGTGATGGGTCTGATGGCTGCTCCATGAAGTTATTGTCTACCTGCGTGAAGCGTCCGTCCCATATGCATACCTGCCATCGTAAGCCGCCCATACGGCGAAGGCATAACGGTGACTTCTCCATAGCTGCGCTCTGGGAGTGTACTGTTTGTGTACATCCAGCATATGAGGTCTCGCAGACACTTTTCCCAGTATGGGAGTGAGGCCTGGGCCTTTCCGCTCAGCCTCCACTTCGGGTGAGCTTTCCGTGTCTGAGGTTTTCTCCAACTCATACAGCGTGGCTATCGTTTCGATGAGTGAGCAGCATTTGCCGTCATCCGCCGATGTTCGAACTTGCGTCTGCACATGCCATGCATCCCAGTAGCACTATGCCCTGAACGTTCTCAAACCTGCTTGCAGGCCTCTATGCGTCAGACCGTATGGCACCGCAGTCCCCTTTGAACAACTCATTCGCCTACAGCGCCCGAGCGCGAACCGTCCTTCCAATGGAAGAACACGCCCTGGGAGTGCATGGCGTCACGCACGCCCCACAGGTATCCCTTGCGCGTCTTTCCCTTGCGTCGGCAACCTGTCGCCGGTCTCGTCAACCTGAGTAAGGACTTGCAGAATTCTTATCCGGATCTTGTAAAGCGGGATAAGTGCATCGGCGGCATCGTGAACCCAGCTGTTGACGGTTGAGGTGATGTTCACGCCCGGTTCCTTCCAACGGGCACATTGTCTGTACCGGGCTGGTGATAGGCAAACTTGGCGGTGATGATTTAGCGAGCAGGAAGCGTCGGCAAAACAATCCACCGCCTGCTTTTCAAGGGGCGCTTCTAGATGTCGACCTCGCATCCGTTGGGCGGCTTCTTCAGGCGGCATGATGACGCGATCTTCTACCCTGACATAAAAGGATGAGGGACGCAGGCACAGATGCTCACTTCGTCATGTCCGATGATAACCATGCGCTCAGCGTCTAACCCTCCGGATATATCTCCGTCACCTGTCGCTCTATGTTCTCGGGAACATAGGAGGCGTAGGCCGTTCCCTTCCGGAAGGACGGTCGTGCGGCTGATGCTCTGCGTTGTCCGGCCTCATGTTTTGATCTCCTTGATGATGGGAAGGCTTCCACCTGAGCCAGGGAGCCTTCCGGGCCCACTGTTCCTCAAAAAGCGTACCGTCAGTCGCATGCACTCAGGTAGGCGTTTCTCGCTGCGCCACCTCCACCATGCGCTCGCTCAAAGAATGCGCGGGACTTTCGTTTCCAGTTCTGCATCCTATCTTGTTCAGCATCCTTGTCCAAAAGTTCTGCATCCTTTTTGCAGCAGTTTAACAGCTTCCCGAGTTAGAGAATGGTAGCCGACATCGCAGCAGCGAGACTACCCATCATATTATCGTCTTTATATGATGTAGATACAAAAATATCTGACATTACCAAAAATACTAAGATTTATTACATCTTTTCTTCGGTAGCAATTAGGATTTATACCCTCAATATAGGTACCAGTTCTGTCCCAGCGAAGGTCATGAACCCGGCATCGCCCGTATGATTTTAGAACTAGGCAACCCTGTGCCATCTGTTTAAGGATAGACGACAAAAACCAGCGCGTTCCCAGTGCAGCAACTTGATTCGGTTACGGGAGCGGTTGTAGAAGACATGGACTACCCATCAGAAGGGTTGAAAGCATGGCTGCGGACTCACTTGGGACAGAGCGAAGGATGCCCTGACGCATGTCCACAGGAGTGCAACAAACCCGAAAAACATTTGTTTCGTTGAGTACAAACATAAGTTTTCGGGCAAAAGGCTAGTAAAGCTGGAAGACCACGCAAAGGCGGCTAATATTGGATGCTTACGGTGTTCATTAAATAAAAACATAGCGAAGATGGTCTGGCTACCTACTATTATCATCCTCCGATGCAGAAAACCTTTTCATTTTGACACTTTGAAAATGCAGACAATGGATTGAAAAATCATGACATACTTCTGAATAAAACACTGGTAGATAAAAGGCAAAATACTGTGAAAAGCAAGTCTGCAACCAACAGTAAACTGCAGTTAGTTATAAAAGTCATGCAAGAAAAGGTGCTTAATTGGACTCCAAAAGGGCGTCAGTTAGACCTCAAAAGGGCATCTATTGCAAGTCAATTGGGCGTCTTTTAGAAGCCAAAAGACCATGTATTGGTTTTGAGTAGTATGAAAATAGTTTACAAACGTTGGGTGGTATGGGAACAAGTTGTTTGTAGAAGACGGAAAGACATGGTATCTGTTTGCCTTTTCTGCATTTTCAGCTTGTGCTTTATCCCTTTTTGTGAGGCTATCTGATTTTAGACAGTCATACCATAACAGGTGTATAATTTTTTATTCTGTTTCCCATCTACGCATTTAACGGAAGAACCAATTTAATCCCTTGAAGCACTATAGCAAACAGCCTGAAAGATCCCATCAAGAACAATCCACAACTATTGGTTAACAGGCTGTCATTTTTCCACTTCATATAGTATTCATAACAAGCCGGACCGTTTCACGCCGCTTGTCAAGGACTTATCAGAACATAGACAGGATAAGATAAAGACATAATAACAGATAGACTGGGTAAGGGAAAGACATAATAACAGAAGAACATGCCTTAGAAAATAACAGAGACACTCCAAAGAATCAAAATAATCAACAAAGCTATAAGCTAAAAATGATTTAGCAAGGACTTCTAGGACGCAGCATCGTCTCGATATAAGCAAATGACGTTGTCGTAATCATCCTCTGCCTGTATTCCCTCATGCCAAACAGATTGCTATGCTGCAAAGAAAACTCATGGTTCTTCTTTTGATAAGATATAGAAATATTAGAGAAGTGCGTGAAAGATGATGCTATATCCATATTATGATAGAACTCTGCCCATAGCTGAACTGCCATTTTGTCGAGGAAGAAGAACAACGACAAACTCTCCGTGAATAAGCGAATAGGTTTAGATGACGGCATGTTCCGTTCTCATTTCTGAACTGACTTTCTAAAAGATTGCCGGATGCCCTCAAGACTCAAACCAGCGCAACGGTCGTATGAAAGTCCAATATAAGTTGTATAGTTACGGGTAACAAACGGTTTAGGCGTGTTTCCAATCAACATCGAATAATAATTCCACGCCTGTGAAAGTCTTAGCGTTAACATCAGTGAAGCCCAGTCAAATGATTTGGTAACTTCCTCACTGGTTCTCAACAGGTGAGAATGAGTATAGGTTAGTGAATGAAGAGTAATAAACACCGTCCAACAGTTTGCCTCTTAGCATCCGGCTATCCAACACCGTCAGATAAGAAAACAGATGCGTTGGCAAACCATCCCTTGACAATGTCTTTATACCTCAATGCCGAAAGGATGCTGTGATTCCGTGTAGCTTCCAATTCATTCTTCCCTTTGGAAAAACGTTCTGTAACTGCTGAATACAGGTAGCTTTGTGGATGAATTGAGCTGCACAGGTATCCAGTGATAGCTATAACCAAGCGTCCACCTGTTCTACCGTTAAGTTCCCAGCCAAAAGTGCAGGTTGGGCTCTAGGTTACCTTGCTCTGATGTATTGCTGAATTAGATATGTAATACCTATTAACTCTCAGACCGACATTGAGATTACAGTCCTTCGACTTGTAACTAAGCTGTGGGGAAAGAGAGATTATGACACCCATACTTATCTTCCTGAAGACCGTCACAGTCAGGTAGTTTGAGGACAGAAAAGACTTTGCAGAGCCTCTTCCACCAACAAGGTACAGAAAGGTGCAGATATGCCCCAATCCCTATGTCTGAAAGAGGCTGAGACCTCACCTTTCAGTTCCTTCTGATATATCTTCCTGTTTTTCCGTTAACAAGCAACAATCTTCCGGCAGATAATTATAGGACAGGAAGCCGTTTGAGGTAATACTGTTCCTGTCTTTTATGTTAATTATAGCCTTGGTCCTATTGCTGACTGACATCTTCCGGAGGCTGTACAAACTGCCGTATTCGTGCCTCATTGAACAAAGCATCCCTACACCTGAATTGAAATCAAGAAATCTTTTCAATGTGTTTTCTACAAATGATTTGTCACGAGTTATCTGATAACCATCTCTGCTATGTACTCCCTCCGATAACTGCGCTGCCTCTTCACTCCACAACCATAGAGTCGCCCACTACATTATTATATATAGTCTGTGCATACTGCTGGTATCTGGAACGATTGAAAAGCGATGTAGCCTGAAGACGTAAATTATCCTTCTTCGGTGTCACGAAACACCAGTTGGTTGCAAAGAGATGTGTATCATTGAAAGTATAACGATTACGGTTCAACTTTGGCTTTTAACTGACGATAGTAGACGGTCGTCAACATCTCCCTATCACCTGTCGTTTTTCTATCTGTGATCTCATGTTCTATATCATTTCCAGTATTAGTTGACTTATACATTGACACACTCTGCTTCTTCCGCGCAAAGAACATCCCCATCAGCTTCTCATCATACAAGCCATGCCCGGGATGCTGCAACGATGTACCAGCCCCTATATGTGCAATCCCTTGCCACGTGTTCTTTACATCATCACGCAGGACTATATTCACAGCAGCTCTTGCTCACCGAACTATATCACGCACGCCCTGACAGGCTGATGATTCTCCATCACCTGCACCTTTTTACCTTCCTGCATCCAGATATCTCACCAGCATTGCATACTTGCCTCACTGAGGGTCAATCCCTCAATATAGAACTTGTTAATCGGAGTACCGTTATAACTTATCTGTCCTGTAGGAGCAACTGTAATATCGGGCATCTTTGCGAGGACGTCCGCAATACTCCCTGTCCTGTTTCTGCATGAATTGGCTGACGAGATAGTTAAGTGTATCACCCGTCTGCCTTATCTTCTGCGGTTTCACCTTTACTTCTTTCAGCTGATACGCCTTTCTACTGAGAATAATAGTCTGCCCATCCTTAAAATCGGATAGCGGACATATAAGTTTTCATAGCCCATCTGCGAAAAGCGTATAGAGTCAACCTCGGTATTATCAATCTTTGCTATGCGAAACAAACCACTTGCGTCCGTCTTCGTAAACACTACCGACTTCTTTCCATGCAGCAATATGACAGAGACTCCCGGCAAGGCTTTGCTTTCCTCACCAACTACCTTACCTGTATAGACCTGTCAGATGCAGCTCAGAATGAAAGCAGCACAGAGCCGCACTCAGAGCAAAGCAGAACCTTGCCCTCAACGAAAACACACAAAATATCCTATTCTTTCTTTTCAAGTAATGCTGCATGGTTCTTAGAACTATCTATCCGCCTACCGTTCTTGTCGTACGCCACACACTTATATCCCCACATTTTTCGAACGAATGCTGCATCATCTTCATACGACAGTTTCATTAAACATTAGCTCTTTGGACGAACAACTTCAAAAGACTTCTTCGGCAAACTGACCGGTCCCGCCTTACCCGGCTCTATACCGATACACCCAAAACGGAAAACACCTTCCGACTCTTTTGCCAGCAGAATCAAACCCGGCAGCCCACCCAACTTCCAGGGACCATTGTCCAGTGGAATATCCAAGGTGTACCAGACCGTCCACTTCCGCCCCTTGAAAGTTGTTTCCGCCTTCTGACATTCATAACCAGCTACGACAGTATCTCCATCCAATAGTGTCCAGCTCATGACAGAACAGGCTTCCTCAACCTTGAAGTTTTTTAGTTCGTACCATGTCACAGTCTGCCTACCATGTTCAGGAAAGTTCTTTAACACCTCCAAACTCACACAATTACCGGATACACCTTGCTTTTTCTTCTCTTTGCTATAATCTTCATAATCCCTAAATCCTAAGGCAAACAGGCTGTCGTGATTTGATCTTGCCGTCTTTTCTTGGGGCTGAAACAGACAGACTGGTCATCAAGAATATCCAAACTTAAACAATCCGTCAAGGTTGCCCTGCCATAGCGCTGTTTATAAGCAAAATCGTATGTAATGCGAAGATTCAGACTGTCCGGATTGTCCGCACAGGAAAAAAGAAAATAAGATGATAAAGTATAAAAATATAGAAAAACCCTGCAAGTATTCATGTGCTTTTTGATCCCGTGTCACACCTCTACATATAAAAGCAAAGGTGTGACTCTGAAGATCCTACATTTATTCCCCTAACGCCTTCACTGATCCTTTCCCAACGAGCATAATACTTGTAATCTCTGCATCCGTAAGGACGTGATCAAAACATAAAACCTCTACCATCAGGCATCATACACACATCGTCTGAGGGTCATCAGCAATTGCTGTTTAGCATCACAGAAAAAGGAAAATAAAAGTAAAACACATACGCCAAGATAAATAACTTTTTCATAGTTATTATAAATATTAGTCCCATACTCATCCTTGCGTATAGTGATATTTAACATTGAAAGACACAAAAGGATGACGGCGTTTAGGTTAAATTTGACACCATGCTATCTTTTCATTTGCAAATCTATATATTATAAATCAAAAACAAATTATAATAAATTTATCACTATGTTTTAACACTTTTTACACAGAACACTCATTAGTAACTATTCAGCGATAATGAACGTTGAATATCAAGAACTTATGAAACGCACATTGTGACAAAAAGGTCTCGAAATGACATTCTTTATTAGAATTTATGTGTTTCATTTATGTAACTTATTGATAATCAACAATAGTTTATACACCTTATCGCTGAATAGTTACCTCTTTATCCCTTGCCATCCATCGGTAAGCGATACGCATGTCATCCGTAGTATCATAACACAGGTTTCTGCACATGAAACCTGTCATTGGTAATGAGTGCTTTGGGACACACACGGGCTATGCGCATCATCGAAGATGACAAGTCGATGTTAGTCTTTGACAGTCTTTTCGTTTGACAGGCTCTATCTTCTTGATAACCTGAATAACGTCCTCTGCCTTGGTCCCTTTAACCACAGCCACTAAAAGTTCCATTTCTGCCCTTTCCCGCCTTGTTGGTTAGAAAAGTATAGACCTCGCCACTAGCTTAGACAGGTCTCATCAATACTTAGACTCTCACCTATGTTATCTTCAAACAACAGCCAGTCTTGAGCATGATCCAGCTGATCCCAGCTGCGGTAGTCACTGAAATGTTCCTTGTACTGTGTGGATAACAGCTTGCCATTTACGCCATAGTGCGCACCGATGCTTGCGATGCTCTCTAGCAGTGACTCAATTCTATTCTTTTGAGAAAACGAACTCGGGGATAGCTACTGCCCTCAGCCGTCAAATCATCATGCGAATAAGCAAATATCTCTCGTTGAACTGTCACGCCACTTGCGACGGCGAACATGGAGGTAAAACCTGTTTTGCCAGCGAAGGAAGTCCTGAATAATACGCTCGCTGGTAAAACCCATAACTGCTTACAGTGCCTAACGTCTGGTCTGACTTTTCCATAAAGTTACGCTCGTCAAGCCAAAAGTCAAACTGCGAAACACTCTCTTGAATATCGACCACATCAAAGTAGTCCGCAAGTACATCTGGAAAGATGCAACGTAATAATTGGTGAGTCTTCATGATGCAAAGGTATATAATACTTTGAAATTATGCTTAAGAGTAGGCTTGCAAATCTGGGTTTTTAGGGACTGACCCATTATACTCATCTAACCTGCAGCTTTAAGAAGGAAAAGTCTCTAAAAAGAGGAATGAGAATGCAAGTTACCTCAAAAGCACTCTATGTAATATCCATCATTACTTGTTGTAGGATCTACAATGACCTGACTCTTGCTAAATACCAACGAGTATGCCTCAGCTTTGGTCAACTGGAGAGCAATGAGAGTTTTATATCAAAAGAACCACAGACTCATCTGTCTACTTGTTTCTTTTGTCATTTGAAAATTAAAATCGTACCTTTGCAGCCAAATTATTATATAATAAGGTATTAGAAAAGATGATTACACTTTCAAACCTTGCTATCCAATTCGGCAAGAGAGTTCTATACAAGGACGTTAACTTAAAGTTTACACCAGGTAATATTTACGGTGTCATTGGTGCCAATGGTGCTGGCAATCAACCTTGCTCGTGCCATCTCAGGCGACCTGGAGCCAAACAAGGAACAGTAGAGATTAGGACCAGGTGAGCGTCTGTCGGTATTGGAACAGGACCACCTAAACATGAGTAGAAATGGTATGTGGACACAGTCCTCATGGGACATGATGCACTTTTGGCAGAACATGAAAGAGCGTGAGGAACTTTATGCTAAGCCGGAGATGACAGAGGGATGGTAATCGTGCTGCCGACTTAGAGTTGAAGTTTGCTGAGATGAACGGATGGGAGGTTGAAAGCAATGCCGCACAGCTGTTCAGAACTCTCGGTGTTAAGGAGGATTTGCATGAGAAGCCGATGTCACAACTCTGCAAAATACAGAGAAGCAGGTGCGTGTGATGTTGGCCAGGCTCTCTTTGCTAAACCTGAGAACTTGTTGCTCGGTGAGGCCTACCAACGACCTCACTTGAGGACTGTTGAATGGTTAGAGGATTATCTCGGTGAGATTGATGAACATCAGACAGTATTGGTTGCATCGCACGACCGTTACTTCCCTTGACTCTGCCAGCACAGACTATCGTGATATCGACTTCGGTAAGCAAACATGGTCTTTGCGCAACTACTCTTCCGAAAGTGAGGTTCACAGCTGGCTTTTACGTCAGGCCTGAACCGTTGGAAGATGAAGGCTCAGGAGTAAGAAGAAACAGTTGGAGGAATTCGTCTGCCGATCTCTTCTGCCAATGATGGCTAGGTAGGGCAGAACATCAGCGCAAGAAGATGCTGGAGCGTCTGAACGTAGCAGGAAGTCTAAGTCCATCAAGCCGTAAATATCCGGGTGTCGTCTTCTCTATGGAGCGTGAACCAGGCAATCAGATTCTTGAGGTTGAGAACCTGAGAAGGCTGTTGATGAGGACGGAACAACAGTACTCTTCGATAATGTGAACTCTCAGAATGAGCAGCGACAGAAGGCTGTCTTCCTCTCTCGCAACGCAAAGGCTATGACTGGCGCTCTGCAGATTATCAATGGTGACGTGAGCCGATGGGTGCACTTTGTATAACTGGGGTGTAAATCACCACCATGCTTTATCTCCCGTGGATAATACCGAGTTCTTTCAATTTGACGGATTTGAACCTCGTTGGACTGGTTGTCACAGTTCGGTCCAGGCAACAGAAGCGGCTGGTGAAGGATCTCTTAGGTCGTATGTTGTTCAAGCAGGAAGGGTTGAGAAGAAGGTGAACGTACTCTACGGAGGTGAGAAGATGCGTTGCGTGATTGCACGGCGGTGCAGCTCCAGAATGCGAACTGCTTGATTCTTGACACGTCAGCGGCGTGAAAGCACCAACCAATTTTGACTTGGACAGGCCCAGGCATTCAATAACAACTTGATTGGCTTTAGAGGGTAATATCACTCTTTCAGTCTCACACGACCAAGGAGTTTATTAACGCGTTGCTGATCGTATCGTGGTTGACTCCAAAGCGAGTGCCATCGACAGAAAGCTGATGAGCCACGATGAGTATATATATCCATGACGAGCAGATTATGAGCAAAAGCTGGAATGTACTAAGATTTTCGTCAAAACATGGCACACTGTCGGCAAGGGTATGCCGCGACCAGATAATAAAAATTATGAGTAAGAAAGAGAAAATACAAAGATTGAAGGCGAAGAGCTGGAGTTGAATAACGAAGAAACAACCCGTAACGAGGGCTGAAAACAGGCGGAAGAATCTAATGAGAGGAGACTCGCAGAGGAAGAACTTGACCCGTACTTAGCAGCTGCACAGAACGAAGCTGAGCAGTGGAAGGACAAAGCATATCCGTTTGGTTGCTGAACGGAGAACTACAAGAAACGTACACTGGAAGGAGAAGTCAGAACTGATTCTCAACGGAAGTGAAGAAGGCTATCAGGCATGTTCTCGCCTATCCTTGACGACTTTGAGCGCTGCTGCCGATAAGACAGAGGACCCACAGGCGATTAGAAGAAGGTTTTGAACTTGATCTATAAGGATGTCTGAAGACCTTGAGACACTCGGTGTTAACAAAGATTGAGACCGATACGACTACCGATTTCAACGTCGATCATCGGCATGAGGCTCATCGCTGGCTGGTTCCTGCATGGGCGATGACAAGAAGGGCAAGGTTATCGACGTGTACAGTCCCGGCATACACTCAATGACAAGGTTATCCGTCACGCAAAGGTTGCTGTCGTACGACAATAATTTCATAAGGAAGAATGGCAAAAAGGAGATTACCATGAGAGTGCTGAGCGTCAGCAAGAATGCCTCTGGAAGACGAGATAAAGAAAGCATACAGAAAGTCTTGCTATCAAGTATCATCCTGACCGTAATCCGGATGACCCTGAGGCTGGGCTAAGTTCAGAGAGGCTGCTAGAGCTTACGATGTACCGCACGATCTCGCGAAACGCCAACAGTAGGCGACCAGTTTGGCTCTGCGATGCTCCTGGTGGCCGCTTTGTGGTGGTGGTCCCTTCGGGTTCAGCTGGTGGTTTCTCTATGGACGATATCTTTCTATGTTTGGCGATGTCTCGGTGTGTACATGGCGGAGGTTGGCGGCTTCGGAGGTGGCGGGTCATCAAGCTTCGGCATCTGTGGAACAGACCTTCGTTTGAAGAGGTTCGTCTGTCGTTGCCAGAAGGTTGCATGCAGGCGTTACCAAGAAGTTTAAGGCGCGTAAAGACGTACCTTTGCGAACACTGTCATGGCTCTGCGTGCTGAGGAGGGTAGCGGAACAGAGACCTCGTCAGAACTGCCGTGGCTCGGGCGTTGAAACTCGCGTACACAACAGAGTATCTTTGGTATGATGCAGACCCAAACTACTTGTCATGACGTAATGGTGAGGAACTCATCATTAAGAGAAGAAGGCACCTCACCGTCATGGCGGAAAGGCGTTGTAAAAGGGCGAGAAGTCGTTGGAAATCAACATCCCAGCTGGTGCTAAGGCTGCATGGTAGTCAATCGTTCCAGTGCGGGCGGGTAACGCTTGGCAGACACAATGGTGTGGCTGGTAATATCCAAGTATATATCCGAGGAGGAACCCAACGACACCTTCTCGTTCGTGACGGACAAAACATCATCTATAATCTCTTACTCGACTTCCAACTTGGCCAGCCTTGAAAGTGGTCGGGGTTGATGGTCAGCCATTGATGGCGGTAATGTAAAGATTAAGGTGAACCCGCACACAACCTGGTAAAGACACTCCGTCTACGTGGTAATGCGGGCGTCTCCCAGCGTACAAGGTTATGGCAGTGGTACTGGCAGTTTAGTGGTTCACCGTCATTTACGTTCCAAAGCGAGTGGAATAAAGAAGAGATGATTGAAGATGATTAGCACTACGCAAAGCGAGAACTTCCGTGGTGATAACGAGCGCAAACGTTCTGGCCTTCGAGAACTTTTAAGAAACTCTTCTGTTAAACTCAAGCTGACGAGTTTGACGAGTTGGACAAGTGAACAAGTCAATGAGTTGATAAGTCGAACGAGTTGACAAAGGAATAAGCTAAATGAGTTATTACGAGTCGAACGAGTCGACAAGGGAACAAGTTAACGAGTTGATAAGTCGAACGAGTTGACAAGTAAACTGAGTTTTAATAAGTAATGAGTTTACAAACAAAGGTGAAATAATGATTATATGCAGTAGCCTTCATTGGCTAATGGGGCTAAATCATGCTCTCACGTTCCATCAACACCCAACACCCATCACCCAACACCCATCATCGCACCATCACCACCTCAACACCCATCACCTAACACCCATCATCGCACTCATCACCACCCAACCCCCACCACCTAACACCCATCACCCCATGAACTACTAGAAACTGTGAATATCTATTCAATAGCACTCCCGTCTTCGAACACGTCGGGTCATCTGCTTATAAAGAAGGACTTGAGACAACAAAGCAAGTTTTAGATGAGCACTTCGGTCATCCACATACCCACTTCCTTTCAATTCATATTGCAGGAACCAACGGAAAAGGTTCGTGCTCACACACGTTGGCTGCTATACTCAAGCTGAAGGATACAAGGTTGGACTCTATACCAGTCCTCACTCGTTGACTTCGCGAGGCATATCAAAGTCAATGGAGAAATGATTTCTGAACAGGAGGTTATAGACTTTGTCGAACAAGAGCGTGCCTTCTTCGAACCGCTACATCCTTCTTTCTTTGAACTCACAACAGCACTGGCTTTCAAGCATTTTGCTGAACAAAAGGTAGACATCGCCATCATCGAAGTAGGCTTAGGCGGTAGACTTGATTGCACAAACATCATCACCCCTATCCTATCGATTATCACCAATATATCACTCGACCATACCCAATTCCTCGGTAATACGCTTGCAGCAATCGCAGCAGAGAAAGCTGGAACTATCAAACATCGTGTACCAGTCGTTATTGGTGAGTCTGTCCCTGAGACGCAGATTGTTTTCAAGGCAAAAGCACAGAAAGAGGATGCGCTCATTGTCTTTGCAGAAGACATCCCCGCAATACTTTCTTCTCACCCTCACCCCGATGGTGGCATCGCTTATCAGACTCGTTTCTTCGGCAATATTGTGGGCGAATTAGGCGGTAGCTACCAAGAGAAGAACGCTAACACGGTACTCACTGCTGCCATGCAGCTATATAATAAAGGCATTATCAAGAACGCAGATAGCATTGTGAAAGGCTTTTCTAATGTTTGTGAACTGACAGGACTGATGGGTAGATGGCAGAAACTACAAGCAACCCCATTAGTTATTTGTGACACAGGTCACAACGTTGGTGGATGGACTTATCTCTCCCAACAAATCAAACGTCAACAATGTAAACAGAAACGTATTGTCTTTTGGCATGCGGTGGATGACAAGGATCTGCATGCTGTCATGTCTATGCTCCTGATGATGCCATTTACTATTGGACACAACCCAGTACGCATCGTGCCTTCCCGTAGAGAAGGTTCCGAAACAGCCGACGATTACGACCTCACACGGAAAGGTCTTCCCAACCGTCCTCGAAGCCTACAAGCTGCCCTTCAAGATGCTGACAGACAAGATTTTTATCTTTCGTTGGTCGGCTCCATGTGGTTGCCGACTTGCTGACAAGCCTACAAATGAGAATAGCAAAAAGTCCCTTCTTTATTAACCCCTATATTATCTAAATAAAGTTTGATTTTAGTTTGCTGTCGCTTTTAACACTTTTCCTTAGATGCTTATAATCAACGGATCACAAGCATACAAGAAGTGACGTTGAAGTGACAGCAAAGTTAGATTTTCATAATATCACGACCACTCTCATTAGATGTTAGCGGTACTATGTCTTGTGAAATTTTAATTCCTCTTTCATTGCGAATTGCTTTCCATAACTTTGCAAAAGTTACCGACTAAAATATGTTAACGCACAACATTTTAATTTGACCTCCAAACAGTCAGTGAGGGGTATTGTTGCAGAGCAGATAATTTCCATAACTTTTGCAAAAGTTACCGGCTAAAATATGTATACGACCATTCCAAGAACAGATAAAACAACGGATAGATGCAGCTGAAACTCGAGGAGACGGTTTTCTTTGTCAATGACTTTGCTGAGTTTGATAATGAATATGCAGCAAGTTATTATCGACGATGAAAAGGTTTTAGTGTTCTTGAACGCCTCGCAAAGGCATATACTATAAGCGATTAGTAACCAACTATGGCAATGTATATCCTTCGGCAGAGAAGTATCGTAAAACTGATCGCAGAACATGAAAATGCGGAGCTACCACCAGCAGAATGAGCTTTTGAACGCCCTTGGTTTGTCAACTACGGTTCCGATGTGAAGGCACTATCTAACAACAGGCTCGCTCGGGACCATAAACGATAGGGAACAAGAGAAACAAGACTGAAAGCACAGAACTCTCAGCACATATTCGTATCACAGCAAGTTAATGCCATTACTTGTTTTTAGCACCTCAAAGGCAAGCAGGGCAATCAAACACAACTTGCTGCTGATACAAATAGAATTGCGAAGTTAACTCTGACCTCAAACTGCAGCAACAGATAAAAACGGATTTGGCAACAGCTGCCAGTCCTGGGTTCGCAAGTATATAAAACCAATAATAGAAAAGTATGAGCATTTGGCAAAGATAAGACAATCGAAAGAGAGCAGCCGCAATCGTACAGAATACAGCGTGAGAACAAATATAGAGGACTTGGCTGAGGAGGAAGGACTCGTGGGCTAGCTATGATTACCCTCAAGCACTTTTCTCTACGTCATTTTCGGAGTTCCTGCTAAGCCAAAGGTGGAACAAGTCTTTCTAAAAGGTAAAGTTCGGACATTGATTTAAGAAGGTTCAGTGAGGACATAGATCATATCTCTTAGCAGAAGTTGGTTACCGAAACGGAAGAAAAACAGAAGTCTATATCCTTTGCCAAGTGCGCGAGAATAATAATCAACTGAAAAGCTTGCAGTGAAGGCACTCGAGAGGTTATTTTCTTGACGACTTTTCTCCTGAGTTAAACGAGCAACTTGCAAAATTGGGGAGACGAAAGATTTCCTACGTCGAGAATGTAAAGAGTATCATAAGACGGTGTTGAGATTTCCTATTGATACAGACCGTGACCCAGTAGTGCTGAATGTTGTCTATCCAGCATCTTAGATGAAACAAATGAATACATTCAACCAAAGGTCCAAAATCGAAATCAGCTGTATGTCTATGGATGAACCTTTTGAAAACGAGCATTAACTTCACTGATTTATGATACTTTTTAACGAAGTGGATAATGCTACCAATGCTTTGTTCCTACGGTACTTCCTATCCGGACTTTTTGGAAAAGGCATTATTGCTTAATGAGGAATATCAGAGAAGTCGCCCGAAGGAAAGAATGAGCCGTCACCTTTATGGATGACTTGGAGAGATTGATGGACACCTATTCAGAAACAGCTATCAACGACCTCAGAACTTTATACAAAAGTATCATAGAGCATCGCAAGAAATTCTATCATATCAGTTCTGTGGATTATGACTTGATAAGTTGAGAGAATATTAAGATCTCGCCTACTGGAGAGATAGAAAATTTGTTCTGAGATGATTACAAAGCAAATGATAGAGATCATTCATTTATAACGAGAATCCATCGACTTCTTGGACCAACTGCAGGAAAGAATTCCTATTGTTAGAGGACAAATTCTCGAGACACATAGTACCAAGAAACAAGATTATTTGGTTCAATGAAGGTGGAATTAGGTGTGGAGCTACCCAGGTGCTGTATGAGATGCCATCTCTCAACAATAACTATCTCGAAAAAGAAGCAAAATGCTACATACAACTATGAGAAAACATTTTATACCAAATTTGTTTATCTTTGCATTTGAACTTCCATAAATCAAAAATATTATTTATATAAAAGTACTCAATATGAAACAAATTGAGCTGTTCCTTATTAATAGACCTACTCATGGACTCTAAACTAGCTAATGACGAGAATTACGGTGCGTGGACCTGATCTAAGATGGCTCTTACCGATAATGGCGTTTTGGTCATTACATGAGGGCAAAATGAATGATTATTTATGCCGCAGCAGATTACCACTGTGGTACAAATATGATATTAAACGAATTATAATAGGGTGATGGTGCTGCTACGACACTGGAGGAGGCTGCTTTCAAAGATTGTAGCACTCCAACTTCTGCAACCATTCCAAATAGTGTTACAACAATTGGAAGGCATGCTTTCGATGAGTGTAGCGCACTAACCTCTGTAACCATTCCAAATAGTGTAGTTACAGAAATTGGCTGTGCGCTCCACACTGTAGAGAGCTGACTTCTGTAACCATTCCAAATGTGAGTGTTACAGAAATTCGCCACTGATGCTTTCGCATCATCAGAAGCGCGCTAACCTCTGTAACCATCTTCCAAATAGTGTTGCTAGAAATTGGCGACAATGCATTCATACTTTGTAGCGCGCTAACTTCTGTAACCATTGGCACCAGTGTTACAGAAATTGTGACGGTGCTTTTCTACGAATTGTGGCAAGCTAACCTCTGTAACCATTCCAAATAGTGCAAGTTACAGAAATTGGCGGCACAAGCTTTCGCAGGTTGTGTGCACGACTTCTGCAACCAGCACAACAGTGTTACGACACAATTAGAGAGGAGGCTCTCGCATATTGTAGCGCGCCAATCTCTGTAACCATTCCAAATAGTGTTACAACAATTGGATGGGCATTCAGCGGTTGTGTGCACCAACTTCTGTAACCATTCCAAATAGTGTTACAACAATTGGCAGCAGGTGCTTTTCAGCGATTGTTACGCCTCAACTTCTGTAACCATTGGCAATAGTGTTACGACAATTGGAGGAGGATAGCTCGCATTGTAGCTCTCTAACTTCTGTAAACACTGGCAATGAGCGTTATGGCAATTCTCGACAGTGCTTTCGCAGATTGTAGTGAGCCAACTGTAACTCATTCCAAATAGTGTTACAACAATTGAAAGGATGCTTTTCAGAGATTGTAGCGCTAACTTCTGTAACCATTCCAAATAGTGCTACGACAATTGAAGCGAGGCTGCAAAAGTTGTAGTTCTCTAACTTCTGTAACTATTCCAAATAGTGTTACAGAAATCTGGCGACAGGCTCTCAAAATTAGAGCGCTAACTTCTTAACCATTCCAAATAGTGTTACAACGATTGGAAAGAGGAGGCTTTCCAGAGATTGTGTAGCGCGCCAACTTCTGTAACCATTCCAAAATAGTGTTACAACAATTGAGGGGTGTTTTCAGAGATTGTAGCACGTTAACTTCTGTAACCATTCCAAATAGTGTTACAACAATTGAACGATGCATTTCAGCTACTAGCGCGTCTAACTCTGTAAACATTCCAAATAGTATTACAACAATTGGCAAAGTGCTGTTAGCGGTTGTAGTGCTTACTTCTGTAAATCCATTCCAAATAGTGTTACAACAATTGAGGACTTGAGCCAACAATTGTAGCTTTACTTCTGTAACCATTCCAAATAGTGTTACAACACCTGAGGGGTCTGTTTCAGCGGTTGTAGCGCTCTAACTTGTAAACATTCCAAATAGTGTTACAACAACTGAGGGTCTGCTGGCTGTAGTGCTCTAACTTCTGTAAACATTCCAAATAGTGTTACGAAAAATTGACAACCATATTTCCGAATATTGTGCGCAACTAACTATAAACATTCCAAATAGTGTTACGGCGATTGAAGAGGATGCTTTTCAGAGATTGCACCAACCTACAGTAAATATAGGGAATAGTGTTTAAGATTATAGAAATGTCAGCATTTAACAACTGTACCAGTATAACACAGATTTCGGAGTGCAGCAGTCGTACCACCAACCTGCGATTCAGATGTCTTTTGTGACTATTAATAAATCTAAATGTAAACATTGTTCTAGAATAGTCTTGACGCCTATAAACAAGCAGACCAATGAACAGATAATGATGGTAGTACGACTGGCATTACAAACACTAGTCTTATAATAACTCAGGACTTGCTGATGTCTAGTACAATAGATGGAAACAAAAACGGCTAAGCAAAGCAAGCACTGACGAAATTAATGCTTTGCCTAAGGGTATGGGCATTATCACGGTAAAAAGATAATCATCAACACGGACATATCAGGTTTCCTAAGTCACACTGTATTTCTTGCTTGCTGTATGTTCGTCTGACAAAGAAAGATGAACAAGAACAGAAACTACAAGAAAACATTGAGGGCTTATATAGGAAAACCTTATTACCATAAATAATTAACAATATAAACGCAAAAAGCGTGTTGGAAGTGCACTGTACCCAAAGCTGCATATTATTACATGAGGTATCAGTTCTCGTCTTTCCTTCAATCGGTCATTAGGATTTCTCCGTGTCGTACGCAAAGAGAATTTCTAACCAACCGATTTGAGTTAAAAGAATCTGTTTTACCCGATTGCGTTTAACCCTGTTCAAGTATTTTCACCGTCAAGAACTCAAGAGTCCGACAGTCAATACTCCGAGTTCGTCTTCTGCAGTGGATAGTCATCACCTACAATGACAATCTTACGGAAAGTGGTCATTGATTGACAATAAAGGACGTCGCTCTTGCATGTTCCTTTTTCGGCGTAGGCATGTGAAAACTGGATCGATACACCTGTATGGAGGGCGGTTCTACCACAGTCTACCTCCCAACTGTTTTCGACAAACTTACCGTTCTCATCCTTGCCACCAAGTTCAACCAATCCTATGTCCCACATTATATCCTCGATCATGAAGCCTCATTATAGATAATGTTTTCCATAATGTGCGTTTCCTCTTGTTGGCGATAGTTGAGAATGGCAGCACGTATGCCGATGTCTGCGAAGTAGTATTTCGTCTCGGTACTAATATATTTTCTTCCTTTCACATCATAGCGCAAAGCTTCTTCTATCAAGAAAGAGTCTTTCGATAATCAAATACTGTTTTTATAGTGCTCTCTTTTGTGGTTACCCTTGTAGATTGAAAAGTATTAGTATTCTCGCTGTTGGTTGACATAACCAATGCCTGAGGCTATTACAGCACCACCCTTCATTCCTTCCAGGATTACGTGCAGATGGAGTGCCCAATTACGTCACGCAGTATAGGTAGTTTCCATACAGACCACGCAAATAGTCTGTTTTCTTTTCTTCCGTTTCAAGCAAAGCCACCTGTGGCAGTCCTCCAAAAGTATAGTAATCCAACCAAGCTTTGCGTATATCTCCACCAATACCACTAGAGTATTCGTCAAAGGTGAGAGGCCATATGCGTATCTCGTCCTCTACCTCGGAACCCCAGTCACAACATCACTTGATAGGAAGAGAGTTTGAGCCTGACACATACATCTACATTCCCATGTGTGTCAAGTCTAAGAATAACCTCCACAATTCTTCTACCAACTGTACCTCGTCCAAGACTATAAGTAGGTTTGCCACCATCACAACCTTTGAATCATATAGTCGAGCAGGTAACGAGCTCTCAACCGCCTGTTTCGAAAATCATCAGTTGTATCTCAATGATGTGACTATCAGTTACCCCATGTTCCAACAACTGTTATGCCGGATATCAAACAACAGAAGACTTTCACATCGTCTGACACCTGTTATAATCTCACAAGTCCATTTCCCATGTCCTGCGATAAGTTCATCCAAATATTTCTATGTTCAAATATCATATTATAGTGCTATTTTGATATTGGTATCATATTTTACACCGAAAAGATAATGGTTTTATCCTCAAGCCAACACAATCATATAAAAACTGCGTTTATCAAGTAAAAACACTAAAACGTACATCGTAAAACTACATAATGCAATGCTTTTTAGAAACAAAGCACTGACATGTAATTACACCCTACGTTCAAGGGATCGCTTTCAACCGTACCCCCTTTATGAATTTCGCTATAACTTCCATTCATCACATTATGAGGTCGGTTAAAAAGCGCCCTCCCAAACCTTATTCCATGATTCCTGATGTGATTGAAAAGTTAAACACGTTAAATTATTACCTTTTCCATATCTAAACCAGAATCCACACAGTCACTTTTCTATCGTTTAGAGCGTATAATACTGATAATCAACTAATACTTTCTCTTGATGTAGACTCTGTAAACCATTCCAAATAGTATTACAAAAATTGAAGACGAAGCTTTTTACTAATAATAATGCCAAAATAATATACTTATCTAATACCCCTCCTGCTGGATATAGAATGTGACAGATGCCATTCATTATGTTGCCAATAATTTGTATACTGATTTATTCAATAAAAAGGTATATCCTTATTTAAGTTCTATTTTTGAGGTGAACGGTGTCAAATATGTTCCTGCATCAGAGCACACTTGTGGGTCTTCTGGATTTTTGGAGTGATAAGGTTTGCCACTTGTGTTTAGAGTTTTAAGCAATGTCACACGGAGGCACGGAGGGACGGAGGATTGTCAGCAACGGAAGTCACAGAGGCACCGTCGGTGCAGGGAGCGACGGAGCTTTTGTTTGCCAATTCTATTAGCAATTTAGATACAAAACGTTTATCCCAAAAAGAGTTATCAATAATCTAGTAGGCTACACCTCCGCTGCTCTTTTTGTGCGTCAGCACCTCCAGACGATTGCGTTACTCCGTCCCTCCGTGACCTGTGTACCTATTATATAAGACTTTTAGTTTATCCTACACATTTCGGAAGAACCACACTCCAGTGACGTTTAGAGTGCAATTGCATACAGTAATACCTAGTATCGTAACTCAAAATTAATAAAAGCCAACTATAAGGGTATTGACGCAGACAGCTCGGGAGATATTAATCCTTATACACAGCCTATATAGTGTGCAAATATAAAGAAAGCTTACATCGATATAAATGGGAGTATTGGCGACAATACGCTAGCGGATGCACTAATCTCAGTGTCTGTAGACAAAGCTGGTAATAGCATTGGCAGGCGGGCTTTTTCTGCTTGTAGTAGTCTTAAAGAACTTTACCTTTCTTTGGGAAGCGGATTACAGAGTATCGGACAAGAAGCATTCTCTGATTGTATCAATATTGCACATTTGCTGCTCATTTACTTTCTTGCAAATATCAATGCAAAGAGTTATATTTGCAAAACGAAAAAGAGAGTAATATATGATTAAATTCAAAGAAAAACAAGAGAAGATCTTATCGCTGGTTTCAAGCGAGCCATTAAGCGGAAACGAGAATTTGAGGAGCAAAACCCAAAAGAGTTTGTAGATATGCGTAAGCGTGAGCAGCATGTGAAAAAGAGCATTATGAAAACCCTTGACACACCCCAAGCCTAAAACACCATTGGTATTTACCATCAGCACCACTCGTGCTAAGCATAAACACTTGATGTGATAGGAATTAACACATCAAAAAGATGGTAGGAATGATTGCTATTCATTAAAATGGGATATAAGTAAGCCCCCATGCCTAGCATACACGGATAATCTCATATGGACATCATCTGTTAAGGACTTGCCCTTTCAGAAAGTAAACCAGCAAGTCAAGACTAGGAAAAACCACACTCACAAACACTTTGTAAAGAAACAGTCACAACCCAGGAATTTTATTGGAAGCTTAACTGCATTCGGAATTGCGCTGAATTGACCTGCAAAAGATGCCCTTTTGAGGTCTTACTAACGCCCTTTTGAAGTGCATAATCAAACGCAGCTATTTCTATATGCGCTTTCTCAACAGCCTGATTACATGATAGTTACAAGAGCATACGAAAAGTTGTACCTAAAGGTGTAATCACCGTCCCTTTGTAAACATATTTCGCAACAACTTCTTTTAATATTGAGAAATTATTCACTACTTTGCAAACAAATAAGAAATCTGAACAAAAACACAGTGAGCACATTCAACGAAATATACTAACAAGGCACAATGTTAATTGTTTTCACATCACTGATACCCTATTATTATTTTCAAAGTTAAGTTTTGCAGTTATCGTTTATTTTATTTACTTTGCAGGTCATGAACAGTAACTCACAGAACATCATGGTAAATACCGAAGAGACACACTACGCGTGTGGACTGAAAGAAAAAGAAGACTTCCAGACACAACAGATGGTAAGAAGACCGATCTATATGTACTCAGAAATGCCAAGGGCAATGAGGCTGCAGTCACTACTACGGTGGTGCGATTGTTTGCTATCATGGTTCCTGACAAAGGAAGGAAACTTGGCTAAACGTCAGTCTGCATGACACGACAATATACAAGAGATCATCAACTCACCAGAACCTTATCTTCAACCCTTATTGTCGTTATGGCAAACCGTATTGCCAAAGGTCGTTTCCAGTTGAACGGAAAGGAGTACAAGCTTGCTATAATAATGCGTCCTAACTCTCTGCATGGAGGTAAGGAAAGGCTTTTAATGCTAAGGTATGGGATGCTGTACAGGTTAACGACCACGCCGTTGTCTTTGAAAAAGTACACCTCTTCTTATGGAGAGGAAGGCTATACAGGCGAGGTTGACATCTGGCAGCTATTCATTCTCTGATAACGATGAACTCATTATCAAGCATTCTGCAAAAGACCAACAAGAAGACAATCATCAACCTTACCAGTCATGGCTTCTTCTCTTTTGGCAGGTATTGTTAATCCATACACCGACAATTGACGACTTAGAGTGCCAGATAAATGCTGACTTCTACCTCCCTATTGACGATACATCCATCCCAACAGGTGAGATTTTTGAAGGCTAGTCGGTACCCCATTCGACTTCCGTGAGCTAAAAGACCGTAGGTCAGGACATTGATGCTGACCACGAGCAGATTAAGAATGGTGCGGGTTACGACCACTGCTTTCGTACTGAACAAGAAGGAAGAAGCGAACTTTCATTCGCTGCACGCATCAAAGAACCAAAGAGTGGTAGAACGATGGAGGTTTACACACAGAGACCCGGTGTTCAGGTATATACCCATAACTGGGCTGACGGATATAAGGGACAGCATGGAGCAACCTTCCCACGTCGCAGTGCTATCTGCTTCGAGGCACAGCACTTCCCAGACAGTCCAAACCATCCTTATTTCCCTTCAGTCTATTCTGAGCCATGCAAAGGAATACACACAGAGAACTATCTATAAGTTCGGTGTAGAGAAATAAGCATCCAAAACGAAATAATAAATAAAAATTGAAATATCAAAAATGGAAAATCAAACTAACAAGAAAGGAACCCTGGTGGCTATTATCACCATGATGTTCTACTTTGCTATGATCTCTTTTCGTTACCAACATGGCAGCACCATTTGGTACAATCTTGAAACAGCACTACGACTGGGCTGGCATGATGGGTAACATGATGAACTTTGCTGCTATCTCTTTCATGCTGGGTATCCAGCAGGTATGATGATTACAAAAGTACGTTACAAGAAGACCGCTCTTGTTGCTTTAGCACTTGGCTTCACCGGTATTGCTCATCCAATATGGTTCAAGTAGAATGGATGGAAACGAAATCAGCACATACGTAGTTTACCTTCTCGGTGCCTTCGTTTGCGGTTTCTGTGTTTTGTATCTTGAATACTGTAGTAAACCCAATGTTGAACCTTCTTGGTGGTGGTGGTAACCGTGGCAACCAGCTTATCCAGACTGGTGCATCATTGAACTCACTCGCAGCTACACTGACCCGATGGTTGCAGGTTCTATGATTGCGTGAGATTACAAAGGAGTACATCACTCGAGCGTTGTATCTCCATTGTTGCTTATCGCATTGGTTATCTTTTGCAGCTCATTCGTTATCGTTTGGTTTGCACAGCTGACTGAGCCAGAGACAGAGAAGGCTGACGTTGTTGGTGGTATCAAGGCGCTATTAGGCTATCGCCAGTTGCTGCTCGGCATCATTGCCATCTTCTTCTACGTAGGTGTTGAGGTTGGGTATTCCCTGGTCAGCTCCTGTTCCCACCTCAGTCAGCCAGTTGCAGAAGGTGGTGTACTCGGTAGTGCAGCATCGCAGGTCTTATCGCTGGTGTCTATTGGTTATTGATGCTCGTTGGTCGCTTTCTGTAGTGCCTCATCAGTGCAAGGTATCTTCACGCACACAGCTTACAGTTACTCCCAGCATTTGGCTCTCGTACTCTGATTGTGGCTATCTTCATGCCAGAAGCAAATACAGATGAGCCTTACAATCCTAATATTGCAGAGAGTACATGGATTGAGGCTGAGGTTCCAAACAAAAGGTATTACTCATCATCCTTTGCGGTATCTGTACATCAGTAATGTGGGTGTAATCTTCAACCTCGCCACAGAAGGCTCTTGGTAAGTACACAGCTACAGCTTCTGGCTCTCTTCATGACCATGGTTGTTGGTGGTGGTGTTATGCCATTGATTCAGAACCTTATGGCTACAAAGGTAGGCGACATCACAGTTACTGGCTCATTGTTGGGTATGCTATACATGCTCTTTCTCACGCTTTGATTGGCTCACACCCTTCAAAGAAGGCTTTAAATACATCTTTATAATGGCAGGCACTACGCTTGCCATTATATCGAGATAATCCAATTAAATCCCTAACAATCATTTCAAAAACATTACTAACATGGACATAGAATTGTAAGAAGTCGTTTTATTAAGCATTTCGACGGCAAGACAGGAAACATTTATTTCTCACCAGGACGTATCAACCTCATTGGCGAACACACTGACTATAATGGTGGTTTCGCATTCCCAGGTGCAGTAGACAAGGGCATCATGGCTGAGGTTCGTCCCAATGGTACAGATACTGTAATGTGCTACTCTATCGACCTCAAGGACCGTGTAGAGTTCAAGGTTAACGACCCAGAGGGTCCACGCGCAACATGGGCACGCTTCATTTATGGTATGGTACAGGAGTTCAAGGCACTCGGTGTTGACGTAAAGGGTTTCAACATTGCTTTTGCTAGTGATGACCTCCGGTGCAGGTATGAGTTCTTCTGCTGCTATGAGAGCTGCTTTTCGATGCGCATTGAACGACTTGTTTCGCTGACAATAAGATATCAGTGGGACATCGCACTCGCTGGTCAGGCAACAGAGCACATAAGTATATCGGTGTGAACTGTGGTATCATGGACCAGTTTGCAAGCGTCTTCGGTCAGGAAGGCAAGCTGATGCGTCTTGACTGCCGCAGCCGTGAGTTCGAGTATTTCCCATTCAACCCACAGGGTTACAAGCTCGTTCTTGTAAACTCAAAGGTTACACGAACTCGTTGGTAGCCCATACAACGATCGCCGCAGAAGCTGTGAGAACGTTGTTGCTGCTATCGCTAAGCAGTTCCCAGAGAAGAAGTACGAGACATTGCGTGATGCTAATTGGGACGAGTTAGAGGCTGTTAAGGACAAGGTAAGTGCTGAGGACCACCAGCGTGCACTTCGTTCTCGGTGAGAAGGAGCGTGTCCTCGCTGTTTGTGACGCACTTGTTGCTGGTGACTATGAGACTGTAGGTCAGAAGATGTATGAGACTCACCACGGACTCAGCAAGGAGTATGAGGTAAGCTGTGAAGAGCTCGACTTCCTCAACGACGTTGCTAGGAGAATGGCGTGACTGGTTCTCGTATCATGGGTGGTGGCTTCGGCGGTTGTACCATCAACCTCGTTAAGGATGAGTTGTATGACAAGTTCATTGCTGACGTAACAGAGAAGTTCACAGCCAAGTATGGTCATGCCCCAGAAGTCTATCCTGTGGTTATCAGTGAAGGTTCTCACAAGGTTTGCTAAGAACATATGGCATCTAACAAGGTGCTACTTTCATCGATATTTAATTAGTATAAGCGGCTGGATTCTATAAGAAGGCTCAGCCCTTATCTAAAAATAAGAATCATAAACTCATAGCTAATCCAACACAAGAATAACCTTTCAAATTCCAATACATAACAGAAAAATTATTACTACGCAACTAAAGACAAAACAAGTTTACATCTCTAATCAAAAACCTACAACATGAATAAATACTATAAGGAGAACCCAAACTATTAGTTTCGAGTGGACTGCATCGTACTCGATTCGAAAACAAGAAAGTTACAGCTACTCGTTGGTAAACGTAAAAAGTTGAGCCGTACAGCGGTAAATTATCTCTCTATGGTGGATTCGTAGAGAGAGAATGAAAGTCTGAAAGAAGCTGCTAACAGAGTTCTTTTCCAGTGTACAGGCATCAATGATATTTATATGCGACAGGTGAGTGCCTCGTGAAACTGACCGTGACCCAGGGTGATCGCGTTATCTCAATCGCTTACTGTGCGCTCATCAATGTCTCTGATTACGACCATAACTATTGGAAGAGAACGACCTACAATGGGTTGACATCAACAAAGTTGCTTAGAGCCTATATGGTGACCACATCGAGATGGCACAGATAGCATTACGAGCCAACTCCGCAAAGCTCATCAACAAAGACCCGCTTTCGGTTTCCAATCTTCTCCCGAGCTATTTACCTCACTGCTCCAGAATGTCCACGAAGCATTATGGGTGTAGATGATTTAGCGCAAACAGCGTAACTTCCGCAAGCGTATCAAGCAAGCAAATCGACTTCATCGCGAAGACAGGAGTATCATTGATAAGGTAACCAGCAAGCGTGGTGCAGCACTGTACGCATCAACAGACAAGCATATACAGCGCCTCACCATAATCCCAATAGGAAGGCCAACGATAGAAGCGTTTAGCCAAGATAAACCTTATAAAAGCGGGTATATCGAATGTACGTCACTGACGAACATTCTGATATACCTCCTTTATCATATTCCTATCCATCCAATTGCTACTGTTCTCTCTTATCGCCCGCATCGTACGCACCGACAAGCACTGAATGATATTAACGTCCATCGCCCTCTATATCGTGCCGTACGAAGCGCACACTGGCGCGAGGCCTAGCTACCGACTATAAAGGAGGATACAAAAGGGTAGAAGACATACACCTCTCACACGCTGAAAACCAGCTGGCGTACAGAAGGATGATGAGTACGATCAAACAGTCATATGTAAACAAGCCACTCACCAACTAAACAAAGAGCAAAGCAAATACTATGCTTTGGGCATTTTTGTGGATATTTTGGGAAAATAGTAAGTTTTATTGTTTGACGTCTCCATATTTATCTTTATATTTGCATTATAATTTAAAAATCCTATCTATTTATGAATGACCAAGCAAATTTGATGGACTCAAGAAACCAGCTTGGATAACATCAGAATTTCTCGCAGTGTCAATGGCTGAGCTAACAAGACACCCTGGGTGGCGCTTATGGAAGTGGTGCCGGACTTTATCAACGTCCTCTTCTGAATTTCTCGTCTTTCGACCCAGATCAGCCTGGGTGGGCAGGACGCGACGAGTCTATCTCGACCCAGGTCACATGTCACCAATGCTTTACGCAGCGTGACCCTCCAGAGAAAGGATTCACAGTTGACGATATTAGCACACTCCGTCGTGGGGGTCAATCACACTCGGGACATCCTGGAGAGAGATCGTCGCACTTTATGGCATCGAGAAACTCTTCCAGGTCCACTTGGACAAGTCATGCCTACGCTGCCGGGTGCAGCCGTAGCCGAGAAAGCTTCAGCTGACGCACATCGCTGGTCAGTACCACGATGCAGCACAAGATTTACGCCTACATCTCTGACGGTGGTGTCCAAGAAGAGCTATCGCGCAGGACGAGTAGGTCAACAGCTGGCACTTTAGGACTCACAACCTCATCATGTTCTACGACGCTAATAACATTCAGCTTTCAACATGGAGCGGTGCCGTTATGTCGACGAAGACACAGCAGCGAGGCATCGCCAGGTTGGAACGTGCTGGAGATTGATGGCAGATGATCCAGACCTCATCCGTGAAGCACCTGTTTGCTAGACAATAAGGAAGAAACGCCGCCCAACGCTATCGCATCGGCAGAGACCATCATGGGCAAAAGGGTGCATTTGCAGGCAGACGGTAGTAGCTACGAGACAAACAGCATGCCAAGACACATGGCGCACCATGCTCGGGTGGTGATGCCTATACAAATACAGTAAGAGAGATCTTTGGTGGCGACCTAGAAGACCCATTCAAAGATTTTCCAGAGGTTTACAAGCTTTACGATGACCGTACATAGAACTCAGAAAGATTGTTGCTGAGCGTCATGCAGCAGCTAACAATGGGAGAAAAGGAGAACTGAGATAGGCACAGATGCGTGAGGCGGTTCTCTGGCAAGGAGCTCCAAAGATAGACTGGAGTGGTCTTGCGCAGCGCGCGACTGTCCAAATACGCACGCTCAGCGCACGTCCTGGTGTTGTGCTGCAGCAGGACTCTATACATGATTGTATCATCAGCCGACCTCAGCAACTCTGACAAGACAGATGGTTTTCCCTCAAGAGCACATACGCGCTCACACGTGACGACTGCAGCGGTGCCCTCTTCCAGCAGGTGTTGGCGAGGTTGGCAATGAAGCATGTATGTATCGGCATGATGCTGCTGCATGGCGGTGCGTCATCACTGCAGGCGGGAACCTTCTTCGTGTTCTCTGGGCGACCATGAGCCAGCCATTATCGTCATGGCTGCCTCATGACACTCAGATTAAGTTTGTGGCGGAGACCATGACGCTCCGCGTTGGTGAGGATGGTCTTGGCAACCATGAGCCAGTAGAGCAAGGCACAGATTCGATCTGATTACGGAGAGTTGCAAAACCACGCTGGGCAGGACTCTTGCTCGTGTAGCCTCGTCCTGCTGATAGTATGTTGCAACCGTTTGCTGTAGATGGCTATGGAGATGGATACAGCACTATCTTCACGCTGTGAATGTGAAGAGTTTGCCAGAGGGAACAGACTATCAGCAGACCTGCAAGGTGCACAGCATCGTAACAGGTTCCATGAGTGCTCATAAGGTCTCTTGCTAAAGCACCTGGAGGTTTCACCTGTGTTGCTGGGAGCTGGAGCTGTTGCGTAAGGACGGAGGAAGGTACGTCGTAAGCGCACCAATGGAGGCCCTTTCCGTCAAGTATACTTGTGGGAGCAGATTCTGCCAAGAGACGCTAAGATTTCGGTCTAACAGCAGGTTTGGGTCAAAAGTGACCACGAGGGCTTAGTTGGAGCTGGGGCCGAAAGGGTATTCGGCCCCATAGCTTGGTTTCTCAGCACCTTTACACAGTCTTGATGAGAAGTTAGCTTCACCCAGAGAATGTATATACAAGTAAAGCATTTTTAGTATAAATGTTTAACCTGAGTCTCTAAACCATCACCGAAGGCGGAGGCTCATAAAAACCTGAAAACAGCTTATGAAATTATTGTAGAGTTATGACCACGCGCGGGCCATCCATTAAAGCAGTTCGTTATCCAGTATTTGGAAATATGCCAGCATGCATATAAGATCTTGGCCAATAGCGACTTAAGCAATTATCCTGACTATGTTTCACCCAGTCATTGGAAGCCATTGAGAGTGGTGTTTATCCCGTATCGCCATTCGTGTAGAGGAGGGTATGGCACCGTGACTTAACAAGCACCCGCTGCATGGCCAGGCGGAAATTGTTGACGTTGTAGAGTTGACTCGTCAACACGATGCAAATGTTGCTGTACTTCCTGGCAGATTTATCGACACAAGACAGCAGAAAAGACTGATGTGTTTTCAAAGCAGTTTCGAGGGTGGCACACGAGCGTCGTGTTAAGAAGATCTCTGTTCAACAGGCTAATCATAGCTGTCTTTCGATTGAATAAGACAAACAAGATAAACAATTAAGGTGTTCAGAGTGATTCTGACATCTTCTTTTATCGTCAGTCACACCTGGTGGTGTTGAAAACTTATCACTACCGAAGTCATACCATTATATTACCATTAGCTCCTACCTCTTATTTTATTGTTGCATATGTTATTTGGCTCACAACAGGCATGTCAGTCAAGTACTGGCTAGTAGATAAACCTCTCAACTCCGTTCCTCTGTGTGAAATTTAATTTCAAAAGTAAAGAAATATATTTACAAACCCTTCTAAGAAAAGGTAAGGAAATATTTAAAACGAGTTACTTAACGCTGTTGTAACTTTATCAAGCAGCATAAAGTAGGCTTTCAAAGGTGCTTAATTGACTCCAAAAGGGCGTTAGTAAGATCAAAAGGGCACCTTTGCAAAGCCAAAAGTAAGCGTTTGCTTCATTTGTCTTTAAAATCAGTATGTGAAAATTCACAAAAGAGGATTCATCCGGAGTTTGAATGAATAGGGTTTGTCTACGTTAGAAGTACTAACTTCACTCGTTTATTGGGTCCACAGACCGATTTCAGTTTAAGAGTTAAACAGGCAACTCTTAAGTTTCACTGTAAACTTAGAATTGCTCTGTCGTAATTGTAATAGATAGCTTTAGCTATCCACCATATCTCGGGAGGACCCTTATCGTCTCATAATATCAAAGTCACATGTAGCAGACTACATCAAGTTGCAAAAGCGAGATAGTGCCACTGAAAGAAGATAAAAGATAGTTGGGAGCACCATACGCAGGTATAGTAGCAATAATGCGTGATTGTAGTTCCACAGCAGTTTGGGCTTAAATAGACTCACCCTTTCCACCTTTTACTACATGGCATCTCACGCAGTGAGAGAAACAGGGTTATTCCCCTTCCTCACCCGTGTTCACTTTCTCAGGGAGATGGAAGCGACACTAGGCAGTGCAAAGACATCACCCACCCAGTTAATCCTCGCGAAGGTAAAGCACCACGCCAAACGTACCCAGAAAGGTAAGCAATCTATCTCCACTCAATGTAACCCTTCTGACGAAGCATACGCAAAGCGCATGTAAACATCTCCTCATTTGATTTATAGCGATGCTGATAAACCGCAATAACACCGTAGCTAAGGTTCAACCAGCGCTGTACCTTATCCTTGTAGCAGATAGCCAACACTGGGTGTGGACCACGGAAAGCAGCAAGATTACGAGCAGTCTCGACCTGTCTCGCTATCGGTGATAATACCACACCCAACTGCTCAGCAGCCTCGATAGCACTTCTTGACAAGAACTCACGCTGATCATTCTGGTTGACCATCGGAACAGTTACATGTCCACGCTTATGTGCATCCTGTTCCGCTGCTTCAGCAATACGAGCCATTGTCTGTACAGCCTCAACAGGATACTTACCGCTTGCTGTCTCACCACTCAACATCAACGCATCGGTGTGGCTATAGATAGCATTCGCAATGTCAGTAACCTCAGCACGCGTAGGACGAGGATTGTTAATCATCGTGCGTAACATCTGAGTAGCCACGATAACAGGCTTCTTCTTCAAGATACACTTGTTGATATGCTGCGCTGAACATCAGGAATCTGCTCGATACGGTATCAATACCCAAGTCACCACGTCAACCATGATACCGTATGAAGCATCGATAATCTCGTCGATATTGTCTACACCCTCCTGATTCTCAATCTTTGAGATAATCTTAATATCAGAGTTATGCTCGTCAAGAATCTTCTGAACCTCGAACATCAGCTGCTCGAACGAACGAAAAGAGTGAGCGATGAAAGTCGATATCCTCCTCTATTGCCAACAAAATATTAGCCTTGTCCTCTCTCTGTTAAGGCAGGAAGTTCAATATGTTCACCCTTAGAGTCACACTCTTGCGTGAACCAAGCTCCTTCATTCTGCACCTGGACTACCATTGGACCTGCACTCTCAACGATTACGCATATCCAATGCACGTCATCAAAGAGAACGTGGTCGCTCATCCACATCACGAGCAAAAGTCAGGTAAGAAACATGATAATATCCGTGACTCAACATCAGGACGACCGAAAATCTTAACCATGTCGCCCACCTTGTACTGGACAGGCTCATCCACAGCGGTGGTTCTCACTCTGGTCCCTTTGGTATCAGTCAGCAGCCAAGTGCTGGAGACACAGCACGTGTATTGCGAATAATCTCCTCATACCTCAGGACTTCGCATGTGCCGTATTCATACGTACGACATTCATACCTGAGAAGAAAAAGCTTCAGGAAGTCGACATCACAGCACGTCGCTAATAGAACATACTATCTTTGTTCGTTTCATAAAATTGAGTGTGTTATTGTTTAATTTGACATTGCTGAGAAAATAATATATAAGAGTGATGACATGAGAATAACGAACAACAAGAAGCCAACAAAGATGATGGTTACCTTTCTTTCCAGTCCACCCTTCGATGTTTTTGCTCCATCGCAGGTCGACTGTCCTTGCGTTCCCTTTCCACTTGTACATGGTTCACTGTGGCAGTTGTCTCAGCAGCACTACCACTCTGGCGCACCCATCTGCGGTTGCAACCGTCATACTCACCACAATAGGGCAATTACATCTTAGCGTATTACCACCCTCCGACTCTATTACAAAGGGACGATGACAATGTTTACAGGCTATCTGAAATTGCATTTAAACCTCCTTTCGTCTGTTATTATCTTACGTCGTCAATGAGAATATGCCCATCTTGCGACAGCACCTTCACCTGACGATATTCCGTTTCACCATCTTGCGACAGTCTCACTTATACCATTTATCATCAATAGCATCAGCCTTTAGGGTTGCGCTGAAGTTAGTTAAAATCTGGGCTCTGTAGCCGTATTTCCAAAGCACCCCACCACACAGTCCGCCTCATCAGCATCATAGTCATAAGAGCCTATGCTGCCAGAGACCATTCGATTGACAGTAGTCTCGTGAGATAACGACTGCAGAAGTCTCGCATCCGTCTCTCAAGAACAGCTGTATAGAATGACTCCCAAGAATCTGCAGCCTTTCGCTTCTCATCCTGTCACTTTGTGCCTCAGCCTCTTGCGCCTCAATCTGCGCACGAACCTGCATCATGAGTCAGCTTAGTGCCTTTGCGTTGTGCTTGGAGTTCCTGCCGAGCAGCTTCCTTCTGGTTGTTCCAATAGATGTAACCAAAGCACGACCACCTAAGATAAGAACGATCAAGACAGTAAGCAAGACTTTCCGAGTAGAGCCAGAGCCTTTCTGCTCACTTCCTTTGACCCATAATAGGGTTGTTGTACAGAAGGGGTAGCAGGATCTCTGCCAGCGTGGCATAGTTAGTTTACGAGCAACGACTGTCCACAATAAGGACAATCGCAATGTGTTTTATCATTGCCATCCGGCTGTAATCATAAACGTGCGATTGCATTTGGCTACAAGTTACATTATACCGCATATGCTACCACTTCTTATAATGATTGAAGTGAGGACGTAGGGTTAACATCCCTAATAGTCTAACTACGGTTTATCTCGGTGCATAAATTAATAATTTTCTTCCATATTTGGAAATGTTTTAAGCAATAATATAAGGTCAATTCTACGAACAAATGCGTGAAACCGCTAATATAAGATTCTACAATAAGAAACTACTATCTACACAGCATTTAGTGCTTAGCACCATCGTTAGCCTTAGCACACATGATGTGCGGAGCATCAGCACGATAGTGCAGCATCCTCACCCCACTTAAAAATAAGGAGAAGCAAGGCGCTAAGTTCGTCATCGCGGTAAATAGTAGATGTCACAAGACGATTACGTAACAAAGTAATTTTACTAGCACAAAAGGAAAGCGATCGCTTCTGTCCATTGAGGGCGTCGGTTTCTTCTTTTCACTCGATTCGGGCAGAAGAAACAGGGGTCATCAAGCCGGATAGGACGGTTGTGATAGTCCGTGTCTTTTAATAATTGCTGTGGCAAGAGGAAGGGATATCATCTTTCGTTCGGAGTGATTTTGTCCTGTGTAAGACTGCGCGATTATCTGCGCTTTGTAGCATCCCACTTTCAGTTTGAGTGTGGGGGTTCTCACCCTCAAAATCTTTCCTTTTGATTCGTTCAACTAACTCCAAAGTGATGTGATTAGAGTTCGATGATAATCTCTCGATTCGATATAGAATCTTCAAGAGAAAAGTGCGCTCACAGCCCGCAGCACTTTACGCTTCATAGGAACGATGACAGGACGATTGTCAATGCCACGTGAGAAATCATAGTAGACATTACGTTTTACCAAACACCTGCACAAGGTGTTCTCGCGATATTTGATCGTGGTTGTTCCTCCCGTCAAAGACACCCATACCGTGCATCTGCTCCAATGCCGTTTTGTGGACCCAACGCCCCATAGCTTCTCAACAGGAGTTTACCGACAAAATCAAGCGCACGGTCGGGATGTACCGTGAAGATTCCATTTGCTTATGCATGTCAGAGGCCATCTCGCCAATAGTTTGTTGTAGCTTATTCCCAGCAGGAGGCAGTTAGCGAGGTGCGCTCCGAACATCTTTTTGTTTGATTTCTTTCGCTACATCGGACAGCCAGTTCTATTCTCTTTTATTCTCTGAAACATCATGAGAACGCCTCATCCAATGAGATTGCTCAACCGAAATCGATGGTGTATTCATGAAAGACAGCATGGATCTGTCGACACTTCTTTTGTATCTATCGAAATGTGAAGAGACAACAATCAGTTGCGGTCAACTGCTCGCTTGCGCTATTGACATGGCAGAATGAACGCAAAGCGACGAGCCTCGTAGCTGGCAGTCGACACCACACGCCATGTGGACCATCGAAACCGACAGCAATAGGGCTTCCTCTCAGTTCTGATTGTCCCTTTGCTCAACCGGAGCAAAAGAAAGCATCATGTCAATGTGAATACTACGCATGATAACACCCTGTTCTCTATGCAAAGATGGCTAAGATGTGGAAAGATAAGATTTTTATTAATAACAATAAAAAGCGTATCTTTTGCAACAAATAACGAAAATAGAGTTATAATAACTATACAGTGTAAGTACGAATAACCAAATGAGAGAAAACGAGAGTCGATGGCATGGGAAGTCACTGTTTGAAGGCAGTTTTTGACATTGCTGGTGCGTCATAGGACTTATCATCTATTTCCTTATTTCTCCTCATCAGTATTCTTATTATTTATCGTGCTAATGGACCATCATCTTCCGACAGATACGTATCGGATATAAAGGACGTCCGTTTGCTATCTTTAAGTTTCGCAATGAGCATGTTGTGGAGGAAGAGGTCCGCAATTTGTCGCAAATGACAATTCGAACTCTACCTGTTTGGAATAAAGTTCTGTGGGCATCACTTTGTGGACGAACTACCACAACTATGGAATGTGCTCAGAGGCGGCGTCGTTCGGGGTCCGCGCCCTGAACGTAAGTTCTTATCGACAAGATTATCGAACAGACCGACCGCTATCAACTCATCTATCAGATGCTATCTGGGCCATTTCAGAGGCAAGACTTGCTAAATGGTTATACCGATATGATGGAGAAAATGATCCGACGAATGGAGATGGACATCCATTACTTGGAAATATCGCACCCAGGGTTGGACTTCACCATCGTCATTAAGACGGTTCTAAAAATTGTTACTGGAAAGAACAAACAGAAAGATGAAGAAATATATTCTATTTGTATTACTCGCATTATGTTCTTTGAACGGTTTTGCACAGTCGTCTGCGACGGATACGCAGGTAATGGACTCGTGCAGAAGGAGTGCCGAAGAGTTGGGTACTCCACAGGCGCAGATTGTCACCAAGCTCATGCAGAGGGTGTAGTATTATCCGCAGGATACGCCGTGAAGAAATATATACGAGAAAGATGAAGGAAAGGCTGAGTTGTTAAAGAGGTACGGACAACAATGGTTGTACAAATAACGGACAGATGTAAGTCCTACTTCGCCCTGAAAGAGCAAACGATAAATTGCTGATGCGACACTCGATGATTACAACAACGAGCAGGAAATAAACAGATACTTGAGGGACGCGTCCGGCTAATTGTCTGACGACAAACACTACGATGAGAACGATGGTGAGTACCTGCAAGATGCAGGGGTTGAGATAGAATGATTGATGTTAGACACTGCTGGCATAAAGGAAAACCTACTAAAGTAGCTGAGCTGTCCGAAAGGCTCTGGGGACGTGGACATTCAATATCAAGAGAGTCTTTTGAACTGGGGCTGATGATATATGCTGCAACCACCGGCTGGTCCTGGTGATGCAGTGTTTATCGATGTATATGGTGTCACAGAAGTCTTACTGCACAACGGTTGCACTCTTGGATGGTTAAGGTCACTCCTTGGAGGGTCTTCAAATCACCAGGTGAGTGGTTTGACTGTAGATCGCTTGAACAACCGCACCGGAAGATTGGTAAACGTTTTAGTAGTTCGAACACACATTCTCTCAGGCTGGGGACCCATACCATCATGGTAAATGTTGTGGTGAAGCAGCAATCTCAAACCATACACCATCGGCTTTGCCACTGTTTTCAACGGCATGGCTGGTGCATTGCGACTTAGAACGCTGCGCAACATCGCTAGTTTAGAGGAGGAACACTCATCACTACGGTTGACGTATACGACTCTTCGTCGCGGTCATCTGAGTGGAAACGTACGATTGGCTGATAACGACGTCAATGTTGTTGGTCCCATGATGTTTGCCAGATTAGCGGTAAGGTGAAACGCCCAATGTTCTATGAGATAGCCCAAGGAAAGCCTTGGAACACTCATCGGTTGGGCGCGGTGGATTTGCTGGCATGTTTATGTTCGGTACGTGTACGCAGAAAGCACGGTCACGTATTCTATCTTCTGTGTTAATGAGAGTTTGACATGTGCAACTTCCAAAGGTTGAC